>Ga0207006_1018_pt1 | contig 40592 bp, 31 predicted proteins | sample Alteio_BWMinCont_84_FD_153497 | JGI IMG/M metagenome (GOLD analysis project Ga0207006, IMG submission 153497) | Enriched cells from forest soil in Barre Woods Harvard Forest LTER site, Petersham, Massachusetts, United States -... | ecosystem: Environmental > Terrestrial > Soil > Temperate forest >...
CCCCGCCGGTGTCCAGGTCGTGTCTCCGCTGCTGTCCATCGATGTCAATACATACCCGCTCTGCGGCGCATTCCCGCTCATCGTAAAGCCTGTCGAATGCAATGAGCCTATCACATCCAACGCGTAGGCCGGCGACCATGTCCCTATCCCCACATTGCCGTTGGTGACCACCAATCCACCTTGCGGGGTCGTAGTACCGATACCCACATTACCTTGCACCATTAAACCATTGGTTGGAGCCGAGGCAGTTAGATAACTCAATCCCGTTCCTATAGCGGCACCTCCATTAACAGTCAATTCACTTCCAGGAGTACTTGTCCCGATGCCTACCAAACCAGCGGGGGAAACGACTAAATCAGGTACATCGCTTATTCCCAACAAAATATCGCCAACACTACTTGTTAGGAAATGACCCTTCAAATCTATGTCCCCGGACAAAGACTCACCACCGATGATGGAATTCGCATAAACACTGCCGTTGACTTCAATATCATTGCCAAAAAAAGCGATGGGAGTCGAGGCGTCCCTTGACGGGAGGCCATTGCCGACGGTAAACATCGTCGGAGGGTTCCATGTACCAATACCCACATTGCCGCCCATCACCGTTAGTACTGCCCCTTTGGTAAACGCAGTGCCAATCCCCACATTGCCGCCTTCAACCTCTAATGCCCCTGTTGGCGCGGCAGTACCAACACCTACATTTCCTTCGATAATGAGTCCATTGGCAGGCGCTTTTTTGTTACCCGCGTAGTTAGCGCCAATAGCAGCATTGTTATTAACATCTAAACTATTGATCGGTGCCCACGTCCCGATGCCCACATTGCCGTTGGTCACGACCAAGGACCCTTGTGGTGTTGTAGTCCCGACCCCAATATTTCCCGTAAACACATTTATCCCGCTACCGCTTTGCGTATATGCCCCTGATGTCGTAATGCCTGTCATCGCTGTAATCGCCCCTGCACTGTTGACTGTAAACGCGTTGGCCCCCACTGCCAACGCCGCTGCCGGTGCCCAGGTTCCTATCCCCACATTGCCGTTGGTCACGACCAGCCCGCCCTGCGGGGTCGAGGTGCCGATGCCGATATTGTTGCCGCCTGTCGTGCTATACAAATTCGTCCCGTTTAAGGTCCACCCTTCCACATTCCCCGCCGGCGTCCAGGTCGTGTCCCCGCTGCTGTCCATCGATGTCAATACATACCCGCTCTGAGGCGCATTCCCGCTCATCGTAAAGCCCGTCGAGTGCAATGAGCCTATCACATCCAACGTATAAGACGGTCCCCAGGTGCCGATACCCACATTGCCGCTCATGACCGTCAATGCCGAAGCCTTGGTAAACCCTGTCCCAATCCCCACGTTTCCGCCTTCAACCTCCAATGCTCCCGTAGGTGCTGCTGTTCCTACACCCACATTTCCGCTAAAGGCATTGATGCCCGTGCCGTTTTGCGTGTACGCACCTGATGTCGTGATCCCTGTTGTCGCTGTGATCGCACCCGCGCTGTTGACCGTAAACGCGTTGGCCCCCACTGCCAATGATGCCGTTGGTGCCCATGTTCCTATCCCCACATTGCCGTTGGTCACGACCAGCCCGCCCTGCGGGGTCGAGGTGCCGATGCCCACATTGTTGCCGCCTGTCGTGCTATACAAATTCGTCCCGTTTAAGGTCCACCCTTCCACATTCCCCGCCGGTGTCCATGTCGTGTCCCCGCTGCTGTCCATCGACGTCAACACATACCCGCTCTGAGGCGCATTCCCGCTCATCGTAAAGCCCGTCGAGTGCAATGAGCCCATCACATCCAACGCGTAGGCCGGCGACCATGTCCCTATCCCCACATTGCCGTTGGTCACGACCAATGATCCCTGCGGCGTTGTTGTCCCGACACCGATATTCCCCGTATAGGCGTTGATGCCCGTGCCGTTTTGCGTGTACGCACCTGAGGTCGTAATTCCTGTTGTCGCTGTGATCGCCCCCGCGCTATTGACGGTAAAGGCATTCTTTCCCACTGCCAACGCCGCTGCCGGTGCCCATGTTCCTATCCCCACATTGCCGTTGGTCACGACCAGCCCGCCCTGTGGGGTCGAGGTGCCAATGCCCACATTGTTGCCGCCTGTCGTGCTATACAAATTCGTCCCGTTTAAGGTCCACCCTTCCACATTCCCCGCCGGTGTCCATGTCGTGTCCCCGCTGCTGTCCATCGATGTCAATACATACCCGCTCTGCGGCGCATTCCCGCTCATCGTAAAGCCCGTTGTGCGTATTGTTCCTTGCACGTCCAACGTTTGGCCAGGCTGCAATGAGTCGATGCCGACATTACCATTTTGAAACAAAGCCGAATAAGTGGCATTGTTAAATGTGGTTGTCCCTGTAAAGAGATCACTCGTTAAACCGCTTTGAGTGTACCCACTGGAGTTGGTAATACCAACCGCAGTCACGGCACCAGCCAAAGATACATTGAACTGGGATGTGGTACCAACGTTCAAACCGGCTGTGGAAACATTGACCGTGCCAACACCCACGTTCCCATGGGCAATCACGTTACCACTGGAATCGACCCTGGCTTTTTCATTGGAACTGGAATCTTGAACAGATAAACCACTGCTGCCATTACTGGAATCCAATTGGGCTTGGATATCCGCGGCTTGAGCTATTGAAGAAAAAATAAAAAAGATGGAAATTAAATAAACAAGCGGAAGGAAGAAATAACGTTTAAGTTCAGAAAAATTCATCACTTTCACAAGAATGGGCAAACGCTGATTTATATATTATTAAGTTCATATTAACAAATAGCATAGGCCTTACAATACTTATTTGAACTTTTTTGCCTGTTTTTGAAGGGATTTTCCGGCGGGGAAATCAAAAATAACTTGAAAGGTATCAATGAGTTATATAATTTGCAACGTTTGAAGCTTTAAAAGAAGGTCACGGGCTATAATCACTGAATTTTCAGATGACCCTCCATATTCCAAAAATACACAAAAAGCGATACTGGCCTTGGCAGATTTGGTGTACCCGACAAACCACGCGTGATTAGGTTTTCCATGAACGCTTTGCGCTGTTCCCGTTTTACCATAAATTGTAAGTCCCCCAACCTCCTTTAGATCATGCCCTGTTCCCTGAGGATCAGCCACCACTGCTTTTAATCCTTGCTGCACCACTCCCCAAGTTTGATCACGCAACCGGATCAAAGGTCTTTTGGAAATATCCATGACCGGGACCATGATGCCCCCTACTTGGCTGACAACTCGAGGACGCATAATGACCCCGTTATCAGCGACCGCCGCCATCATCACTGTTAATTGCAAAGGAGTCGTCAGCGTATAACCCTGGCCAATGGACAAATTCAAAACGTCTCCGGTGTACCAGGTCCCTCCCGGCGGCGCACTTGTCACTAACTTGCCTTTCGCCTCAAAAGGCAAATCTACGCCTGTCCGGCGATTTAGCCCGAATGCTTTGGCAAAAGCGCCAATGACAGGAGGGGAAACAAGCTGGCCGACGTGAAAAAAATAAACATTACAGGAATGCGCCAAGGCCGCATTTAGGTCCTGGATGCCATGCACATGCGAACAACCGAAACGCCTTTTACCTACCATCATGTACCCTGGACAATCAAACGTTGTCGATGGGTTGATCTTATGGAGTTGGATGGCTGCCAGCGCCAGCGGAATTTTAAAAACCGAACCCGGCGGGTACTGCCCGGAAACAGCACGGTTGAACAATGGTGTCAAAGGGTCATTAAAATACCCAGTCAGGTTTTCACTTTTGCTTTTATCCGAAAAAGCGTTTGGATCATAAGAAGGAGAACTGACAAGCGAGATCAAATCCCCGTTAGTTAAATCCATCACCACAATGACGCCCCGCTGATTATTTAATAATTCCTGCGCAGCATTCTGGACGCGCTGATCGATGGTCAACACCACATCACTGCCCGCGAGTGGGTCTTTTAACCCAAGCAAACGCACCTGCGTTCCGCGGCTATCGACTTCGATCTGGCGGCCGCCGGGCTCTCCTTGCAAGTACGCGTCATATCTCTTTTCAACGCCGGTCTTCCCGACAAAGCTCAAAGGCGTATAACCGTACTGCTGATTGTCCTCAATCTCTTCTTCATCAATTTTGCCCACATACCCTAAAACATGCGCCCCGGCACCATTAAAAGGGTAAAAACGTTCATACCCCTGCTGGACAATAAGCCCCGGATAAATAAATTTTTCTTCTTCGATCTTGACCGCCTGCTCGCGGGAAATATCCTCTGCCAAAATGACCGGGGCAAATGGCGCCAGTTTTCTACGCTGGAATTGGCGCCCAAGAAATTCCGGATCACAATGGAGCACCTGCCCTAAATAATAAAACAACGCATTTTTATCTTCCACATCCTGAGGAACGACCCCCACATTAAAGGTGAGACGGTTGTCCGCCAAAATGACCCCATTGCGGTCAAAAATCCTTCCCCGGGGACCGTCTGTGGGGACCACCCGGATCCGGTTATTCATGCTTTGCCGGCGGTAATAGTCGCCATGGATGATCTGCATATAGATCAAACCGCAGATGATCAGGCCCAGAAAGAAAAATATAATTGATTGGATGAAATTAAGGCGCATGTTGACTCAAGCTTAATTCTTCAAAGATAAAAAATTGCTAAGATTTCTTAACAGCGCAAAAACATACGTGGCCGCAATCATCGTCGTCAGCAATTGCGGGACCAAAATATAAAATAACTGTTCACTAAAAGGGGCTTCATGGTTCATGTTTGTTAAAATGGCCTGTACGGTAAAGCTGCCGACTAATACCAAGAAAGCAACGACCCCTCTGGAAAATTTTGAACCCGGCTGGTATAAATACCTTCGTACGAGCGTCGTCATATAAGCCGCTGTGATGTACACCAAAACATAGGTCCCAAAAGGCCCAATGCCTAAAGTGTCTTTGAATATTCCGCAAAAAATAGCTGCAACAATGCTGAAGCGGATCCCTAAATATAGATTAAAAAATATCACTACCAGTATCAACAATTCCGGTTTGCCCCAATGGCCCCAAAAATTATATAATAAAAATTCCAGGGCAAAAGCCAGGTAAGAAACCAACGCTATGGCTATGATGCGCTTCACAATAATTTCTTTTCCATTTCACGCATTCGGGCCTCGTCTTTGGGGCCATGGTCATCAAAACCGGCCAAATGTAAAATGCCGTGGATCACGTATAATATAATTTCATCATCCGTTGATGTATGATGCGCTTTCGCGTTGGTGAAAGCCTCCTGCGGGCAGATGATTATTTCGCCGACGTTGCGGCCAAGGTCAAAGGCCAGAACATCGGTAACATAGTCATGGTCCAAATATTTTTTATTGACCGAACGCATGCGCTTGGCACCGACAAAAACAATCGAAAGAGACCCTTCGCGCGGCCTGCCAAGCTTAAGTAGGGCTGTTTTTGCCGCCTTGAGCATCTTGGCCTGCGGGATGGGTATCTTCTTTTGGAGGTCTTTGATGGTTATTTCCATTGGAAAAAGGGGACACTTTAAAGTGTCCCCTTTCCTTCGGGGTATTTGACGCGGCCATGGTACATGGCGCTTAAGACCCGCACAAAGGTCGAGGCGATCGTATCAATTTCCCTTAATGTCAAATTGCATTCATCCAACTGGCCGTCAATGAATTTATTATTGATCACTTTACGCACCACGTCTTCGATGCGTTGGGGCGTGTGCTCGTCCAAAGAACGGGTGGCCCCCTCGACGGAATCTGCCAAAAGGACTATGGCTGTTTCCTTGCTTTGGGGTTTAGGCCCGGGGTAACGGTAATCTTTTTCTTCCAGGCCTTCAGGCTGCCCTTCGGCCAGGGCTTTTTGATAAAAATAATGCATAAGGCTTGTCCCATGATGTTCGGGTATAAAATCAACAATGCGGCGGTTCAAGTGATATTTGCGGGCCAGCTCAATCCCTTCCTTGACATGGTTGAAGATCACCAAACGGCTCATGGACGGCTCTAATTCGTCATGTTTATTGCCGGTGACCATCTGGTTCTCGGTGAAATACTCCGGGTGGACCATTTTGCCGATATCATGGTAATAAGCCCCCACCCTGACTAAAAGCGAATGAGCGTCAATGGCATCTGCCGCCGCTTCCGCCAAATTACTGACTATCAAACTGTGGTGATAAGAGCCCGGGGCCTCCACCACCATCCGCTTCATCAAAGGCTGGGAAGAATCTGAAAGCTCCAGCAGTGTGAAGTTGGTTATTTCACCGAATATCGTCTCAAAAATCTTGGAGGTGGCGATCACCACAAAAGCACAGATCAAACCGTTAAAAGCCAAAGGCTTGAGAATATACATCAGGATGTCCTTATTGATCACCGGATTGATCAAAAAAGCGCAGATCACCTGGATGAGGGAAACAAAAAGCCCTGCTTCGATAATCACACCGCGGGTGCGGGCGTCCTTCACCTTATAAGCGCCGCTGAGGCCGCCCAAAAAGAAAATCAACATCTCATTAAGGTCAAATCCCAAAACAATCCCGGCTAGCACGGCACTCAATAAAGCCATCATAAAACTGATCTGCACATCGTTAAATAAAAGCATCGTCAGCATCGCGATAGACGCGATGGGCAGATAAAAATGGATGATGTGGGAATAGGATTTAAGGGCGTGGGCCGCGAAGACAAGCAGGCCCAGGAGCAAGGCCAAATGAAAAAAAGTGCCGGTTTTGACTTTTTTGAAATAAAATAAATGGACGCCGCAAAAAAAAACCAGCAAAGGGATAATTAAAGGAAAGCCGGAAAAATAACAAAAAACCACCAAGCCCAAGAAGGTGACGGCCACCATGATGCCTTGATCACGGGAGAACGTCATTTTAGTCCCTGGGCTCATGGGTGCGGATTTTTGTGGTTCCCATTATTTTGGGCGTAGGCCTCGATGATCTTTTGCACCAATTCATGACGAACTGTGTCCTCGCTGGTCAAATGGATGAATTTGATCTCAGGGACATTTCCCAAAATCCGGTTGGCCTCTGCCAGACCGTTGTTCTCGGGCGCCGGCAAATCGCTTTGGGTCACGTCTCCTATGACCACCACCTTGGAATCAAAACCCATGCGGGTCAAAAACATTTTCATCTGGTCGGGACGGGCATTTTGGGCCTCATCCAAAATAACAAATGCCTCGTTGAGCGTGCGCCCGCGCATAAAGGCCAAGGGAGCAACTTCGATGATCCCCTGTTCGCTGTAATGCTCGACTTTTTCAGGCTCCATCATATCATAAAGCGCATCGTATAAAGGGCGCAGGTACGGCAATACTTTTTCCACCATGTCCCCGGGCAAAAAGCCCAAACTCTCCCCGGCTTCAACCGCGGGACGGGTCAAAATAATGCGGCGAACCAGCCCTTTTTTGAGGGCATTGACCGCCATGGCAATGGCCAAATAAGTCTTTCCCGTGCCTGCGGGACCGATGCAAAAAACCAGGTCATTGGTCTTGATCGCATCGATGTATTCAATCTGCCCCTTGGTCTTGGGTGTAATCAAACCACCCTGCACTGAAACTTCGATCTTTTCCTTGGCCAATCGTTTGAAATCGATTTCTTTTTCTTTTTCGACCAGGCGTAAGGCATAAACAATGTCCGCCTTCTTGACATCCTTGCCCTTCTCAACAAAGGTCATCAGGTAATGGAACAGCTCACTGGCCTTCTGCACTTGGGGATCATGGCCGATGATCTTGATGCCTTCACCGGAGCGGACAATCCGGACGCCAAGTTCTTTTTCAATAATTTTTAAATTTTCATCGTAACGTCCAAAGAGCAGCTGCAAATCACGGTTATTGTCAAACTCCAAACGAAAATCCATTAACTCCCTTTCTCTAAAATTGTCTATGAGATCGCCGGAATAGTCAGCACCGTACCGGGCTTGAGGACATTCGGATTTTTAATTTTATCTTTATTAGCTTCGTAAATTTTATACCATTTGCCGTATGATCCGAAAATCTTCTTGGATATTTTTTGCAGGGTATCATCTTTCTGTACCGTGTAGGTCTGTGCTTGCATGTTTCCGCCGTTTTGAGTGGCAGGTCCAGACAGGGCGGCAGTGCCGGGCAATTCCCCGATCACAGGGACCACCGGTTGAGATTCTGTGGCAGGCTGAGAAATATTCCCTGTTCCTCCGGTGGCGGGTGCGGCTTCAGGAAGCAGCGAATTGTCCGGCGACGTTTGAGAGGATTCCGTGATCGCATTGACCGCTGTCTCTTCAATTTTTTGGACCTCGGATTCCGGGACCGGCCTGGTTATTTCCAACACATAAACCTTGCGAGTCGTTTCTGCCGGGGAAGGCGCCGGAGGGCATTTGCCGATCACACAGCCGCCATTGCCGTTGCCTTGGTCCAAACCGACACGGTCCTTGGTCATCACATAGGTCCGCGCCTCAATCCCGCAGCCTGCAGCAAAAATCACTAAAGTTATAAGGGCTAAATTTTTATTCAACATAGAGCGTTCTCCCGAATTAGGTCCCCGTTTTTTTCAAAACCACCAATCCTAAATCTTTTAATTGCTTTTCATCCACGTCCGACGGCGCGTCGGTCATCAGGCATGTCCCCTTCTGGGTTTTAGGGAAAGCGATGCAGTCGCGGATGGATTCGTTGCCGGTGATGATCGTCACCACACGGTCAATGCCGTAGGCCACCCCTGCGTGAGGAGGCGCGCCATATTCAAAGGCCCTCAGTAAAAAACCAAAACGCTTTTGGGCTTCCTGGGGCTCTATGCCGATGATATCAAAAATCTTCTGCTGTAATTCCCGGCGGTGGATACGCACCGAACCGCTGCCGATCTCATTGCCGTTAAGCACCAGGTCATAACAACGGCCGCGGATCTTAGCATAATCTCCGCTTTCCAATAAATGCACGTCCTGGGGGTTAAGACCCGTGAAAGGATGGTGCTCAGAGTCCCATCTTTTTTCTTCGGTATTATACTTGAACAAAGGGAAATCTACAACCCACAAAAAAGCAAATTCGCGCGGGTCATTTTTGTCTTTGCGGATGTCCGGTTTATCGGAATTATATTTACCCATGGCCTCGGCGTGGGTCATGCGCGGGAACGGTATGGGCAAATCAAGATTAAGGACCTCTTTAAATATCTGTTGATACATGCGTTCGGTCAAATCAAAAATAAAATCCTGGTCTACAAAAGACATCTCCATGTCAAGCTGGGTGAATTCCGGCTGGCGGTCGGCCCGCAGGTCTTCATCACGGAAACATTTGACGATCTGGTAATAGCGGTCCATGCCCGAGACCATCAAGATCTGCTTGAATAATTGCGGAGACTGGGGCAGGGCGTAAAATGTGCCCTGATTCAGCCGCGAAGGCACTAAAAAATCACGGGCCCCCTCAGGGGTCGATTTGGTCAATACCGGTGTTTCTATCTCGGTAAACTTCTCCTTGTTTAAAAATGAACGCATGGAACTGCATAAATGATGGCGTAAAATCAGGGAATCACGCACCTTTTTGCGGCGTATGTCCAGGTAACGATAGGTCAGGCGTAAATCTTCCGCCGCCTCGATATTGTCATCAATCTCAAAAACAGGCACCTTGGCGGTATTTAAAATTTCCAGCTTTTTAGCCAAGAGTTCAATGTCACCCGTCGGTGCGTCGGGATTGACATTTTTGGGCGGGCGGACATTGACTGTCCCGGTGATCTTGACCACGAATTCGGGCCCCAATTTTTGCGCCTCATTATGGGCATCGGGGCTGACCGAGGGGACAAAAACCACCTGGGTGATGCCATAGCGGTCGCGGATGTCGATAAAAATAAGTTTGCCGTGGTCCCGGCGGCGGTGCACCCAGCCGCAAAGGGTGGCTTCCTGGTCCTTAAAATTCTTATTCAATTCCCCGCACGTATGTGTTCTCATTCAAACCTTTCTAAAATGTTATTGCCAACAGCGGGTCCTGTCCCAGATTTGACGTTAAGGTGCTCCTGATTGAAACGCATCACTATCAGCGCTTGAGAACAGTTGTTTCCCTATGACGGCGGCAGTGAGCAGTCACCGTCCGCTCCTTAACGTCAACTCTGGTCCACCCGCTGAAGCTTGTCCTTTAAATTACTCACAATATTTGCCATCGCTACCACCTCTTGCTGGCCTGAGGACATATCCTTCACCGATACAGTCTTATCTTTAAATTCCTGATCACCAATAATTAATGCAAAACGCGCATTGGCTTTATTAGCACGACCCATTAGAGACTTCATTGATCCACCAGAAAAACTCTTGGTGGCACTGATATTATTGTTACGTAAATCATTCAACAATTTAAATGATCGAGGCTCGTACTCTGCTTGAGTTTCAATCACAAAAGCATCTATTGTTTGAGAATCTCCTTTATTTTTCCCTGCAGCCAACAGAATCCGCTCCATTCCTAATGCAAAGCCGATCGCTCCAAACTCTGTTTTTTCATTTCCTCCTAATTCATCTAAAAGCCTGTCATAACGACCACCGGCCCCAACGGCATCCTGACTGCCTAAGCCCCCTGCTGTGATTTCAAAAACCGTATGGGTATAATAATCTAAACCACGCACCAAATGCGGAGAGATCTCGTAATCAATTTCTAAATCTTTGAGGGTTTTTTGTACACTTTCAAAATATTTAATAGAATTCTCTGATAAAGGCAAAGCTTTTTCTTTGCCTATAACGACATTCACTACTTTTCGGCACAATTCATTTTTGCAATCTAACACCCGAAATACATTACGTTCAAAACGATTTTGACAATCCTCGCATAATTCATTCTTGTGTTTAGCGAATTCATTGCGTAGCCAAGATGAGATGTTCTCTTTGTCCTCTTTTGATCCCAAAGAATTGATTTTAAGCTTAGGCGTCTGGACATTAAATTCCTCAAGTAAATGCATGGCCAATGATAAAATTTCCGCATCTAGAAATGGAGACGCCCCATCAATACCTATAGCTTCGACACCAATCTGATGAAACTGGCGCAAACGGCCTTTTTGGGGACGCTCGCCGCGGAACATGGGACCGATATAAAATAGTTTGGATAAAGGTTCTTTTTTATCAAGGCTATTCTCTATATAAGACCGTACAATCGATGCTGTGCCTTCAGGCCGCAAGGCATAACCCTCTTCATTATTCTCACCACGACTGGACAGTTCCAAAAGCTGTTTATTGACCACATCGCTGGTGGCCCCCAATGATCTTTTAAAAAGATTGATATCTTCAAAAATCGGCGTGCGGATTTCCTTATAGCCGTAGGATTTACAGATTTTTCGGGCTTTGGATTCGAGTGTTTCCCAGAAAAGTATATCGTCGGGTAATATATCGTTTGTCCCGCGGGGGACGGAGAATTTCATTTCACTTTCTTCTTCATTTCCAAACCAGATTTAAAGACCACTACTTTCCGGGGAGGGACGGGAACGCTTTGTCCCGTGCGGGGATTACGCCCGAAACGGGCGCGGCGCTCTTTGATTTTAAAGACCCCAAAATTGCGAAGCTCCACTTTATCGCCATGCATCAAAGAATCGACGATAACATCAAAAGTCTTCTGCACTATTTTTTTAACATCCACTTGTTTGATGCCGGTTGCATCTGTGATTTTTAAAACTATATCTTTTTTCGTCATTAAAACCTCTCCTTGGTGACTATGTCATCCTGAACGAAGTGAAGGATCTTAATAAAATTAATTCTTTAAGAGATTCTTCGCTTCGCTCAGAATGACAGGGCTATTCATTTGCAAGTATCGTACCAACAACAACTTACAGTGTCAACGAAAAATTGTTTTCTCCGACCAAAACCTTGATCTCTTCCATCAAAACTTCACTGGGCGTGACATACAGGTCTTCACCCACTATAATTTGCACACTTTTAAAATTATTTGTATCCACTTGTAAATAAACAGGGACCTTTCCCGGAAAGCGCGCTAATTTTTCTTTGAGTTTTTCAAAACCCTGCTCTCCCGTATGTGACAAGTCCACCTGCACGGATTTGATCATATCATAAACCTCGTCAATGCCCGCCATTTCACTGACCATCATCTTGGGAAAACCATCGCGGAAGCTCACCTTGCCCTTGACCACCACCACCGCGTTTTCTTTCAAATACGAAGCTGTTTGCGTATAACTCGAAGGGAACACCACCAGTTCCATTGCACCGTCGATATCTTCCAGCCCCACAATGGCCATGCGTTCATTGGTTTTCTTGGTGCTGGTCAATTTGACTGAGGTGATCAGGCCGACCATACGCGCCTCCTGTCCGTCACGGGCACTTTTTATATTGGCCGTGGTAAAATCCGCGAATTTCTCAATTTCCGTTTTATAACGGTCCAAAGGATGCCCGCTTAAATAAAATCCCAATAACGCTTTTTCATTGGTCAAAACTAAAGCCTGCGGCCACTCCTGGATATCCGGCAAGGTCTCGTCATTCTTGCCAAAGCCGCTTTCTTCATCGGCGATGCTAAAAAAAGAAAATTGGCCGATCTCTTTTTCTTTTTGGCCCCGGGTCCCGGCTTCCAGGGCCCGTTCCAACACCGCCATTAATTGGGCCCGCCTATGCTTAAAGGCGTCAAAAGCCCCGGACTTGATTAAACTTTCCAGGACTTTACGGTTATTCAAGCGCAGGTCAACGCGCCGGCAAAAATCAAAGATCGAGTTAAACGGCCCCCCTTCGCCGCGGGCCTTGATCATGGACTCAATGGCCCCTTGGCCGATGTTTTTGACCGCCAGCAGTCCATAGCGGATAGCTTTCTTTTTATCAACCGTGAATTCGGCCTGACTGTGGTTGACATCAGGAGGCAGGACCTCCAATCCCATGGCCTCGCACTCCTTGAAATATTCGACGACCTTGTCCGTATTGTCCTTTTCTGAAGTCAATAATGCTGTCATGAACTCCACAGGATAATTGGCTTTCAAATATGCCGTTCGGTAACTAATAAGGGAATAAGCTGCGGAATGGCTGCGGTTAAACCCGTAACCGGCAAAAAATTCGATCAAATCAAAAAGCTGGTTGGCCCCTGCCTCAGGGATCTGGTTGGTCTTGGCACAGCCTTCAATGAAAAAGAAACGCATTTTTTGCATTTCCGACGCTATTTTCTTGCCCATGGCCTTGCGCAGGTCATCGGCCTGGGCCATGCTGAAACCCGCGATCACGGAAGCGATCTGCATGACCTGTTCCTGGTAAAGGATGACGCCATAGGTGGACTTGAGCACCCCTTCCAGCTTGGGATGGGGATAAGAGATCCTCTGTCCCCCTTGCTTGCGTTTAATAAAATCATCCAGCATGCCTGATCCCATAGGGCCCGGCCGGTATAAGGCATTGATGGCTATCAGGTCCTCAAACTCAGAGGTTTTCATCTTCTTTAACAAGTCCCGCATCCCGCTACTTTCCATTTGAAACACGCCCAGGGCATTGGCCCGGGCCAACATCTCATAGGTTTTTTTGTCGTCGAGCGGCAGGTGTTCAATATCGATATCAATGCCCTGATGTTGTTTGACCAGTTTCACCGTATCAGTGACGACAGTCAGCGTCCGAAGCCCCAAAAAATCCATTTTTAAGAGGCCAATGTCGGAAATGCCATCCATGTCGTAGGCGGTGGTCACCTGCCCATCTGAACTTTTAAACAAAGGCACATACTCTGTCAAAGGCTTGTCCGAGATCACGACCCCGGCCGCGTGGATCGAGGCATGACGGTTCAAGCCCTCCAAGACCTGTGCGGTGGCGAGCAATTGCTTGGCTGTTTTATCAAATTCAGCAGCCTCCCGCAATTGCGGCTCCACGTTTAACGCCTGTTCAATGGTGATGCCAATCTCATTGGGAATAAGTTTGGCAATGCGGTCAACGTCCGGATAACTCATGCCCATGGCCCGTCCCACATCGCGCACCGCGGCCTTGGCCTGCATGGAACCAAAGGTAATGATCTGGGCCACATTATCAGACCCGTATTTCTTGGTGACATAATCAATGATTTCATTGCGGCGTTCATAGCAGAAATCAATATCAATGTCCGGCATGCTTTTACGGCCCGGATTCATAAAACGCTCGAATAATAGACCATACATGATCGGGTCCAAATCCGTGATACCCAAAAGGTAACTGACGAGACTGCCGGCGGCGGAACCGCGACCGGGACCGACAGGAACACCGATCGACTTGGCATGGTTGATAAAATCCCACACAATCAGAAAATAGCTGACAAAGCCCATGTTCTCGATGGTTTTCAGCTCATGATCCAGGCGCTGGCGCAAAATTATATCTACACCCGCAGGATAGCGCTTAAGCAACCCTTTTTCACAAAGCTGGTGCAAATAGCCTGCTGCACTTGCGCCCTCAGGCACTTCATAACGCGGCAGATGATACTGGTCAAAATCCAGCTTCAAATTGCATTGCTCTGCGATCAGTAATGTGTTGCTGACAGCTTCTGGCGTCCCGGCAAAGATCGTTTTCATGGCTTCGGGCTCTTTGAAATAAAACTGGTCGGTGGCAAATCGCATGCGGTTAGGATCGCTCAAGGTCGTCTGGGTCTGGATGCAAAGCAGGGTCTCATGCGCCATGGATTGGTTCTGTTCGATATAATGCACATCATTGCTGGCCACCAAAGGCAAATTCAATTGCCTGGCGATCTTGATCAGGTCCTCATTGACCTTTTTTTGCTCCATGATGCCATGGTCCATGAGCTCGATGTAATAGTGTCCCCGTTCAAAAATTTGACGGTACTCCTCAGCCGCTTTTAAGGCGGCTTCAAAATTACCGCGCAACAAATGGCCCGCAACCTCACCTTTAAGGCAGCCCGAAGTACCAATAAGTCCCTTGGCATGTTTGGCTAAAATTTCACGATCGATGCGCGGCTTGTAATAAAAGCCTTCCAAATAGCTCGCGGAAACTAATTTCATCAGATTAGCATAGCCTTCATTGCTGGCGGCAAGAAGAGTCAAATGACAAATGCTTTTTTGGTTGGAATTTTTATCGAAGCGGCTGAAAGGCGTGATGTAGGCTTCACAGCCGATAATAGGTTTAATTTTAGACTTTTGGCAGGCCTTGTAAAAATGGATGGCGCCGAACATGTTGCCATGATCAGTCATGCCTAAAGCCGGCATATCAAGTGCCGCCGCCTTTTTAACAAGCTCATCCACACGGCAAGCGCCGTCTAAAAGGGAATATTGGGTATGGACATGGAGATGGACAAAGTCAGAATTGCTCATAAATATAAGGACCTTAGCGTTAAATTACAGTCTTACTTTAACACTAAGGCCCTTGGTGAATCAATACAATTTGACAAAACACCTTTGCTTGCTATAATCAGCCTGTTAAAAGCATTTTCCCCAAACGTAAACACCCTTACAATTAAATCATCCGTTACATCTGCCGTAATTCCCCCACTACTTTCGCCGACGGATTCAAGCGAAAGGAATAGTCGTGAAATTTATCCTTACCAAAGAAACTCAAGAATTTATTGCAAAATATAAGGAAGCCAGAAGCAAAAATAAAAAAGTCCAACCCTTTATTATTTCTATAGGATTAGGCCCAATATCTGTAATTATTTTATCTATTTCCATGGAAATTATCCTCAATGTATAGTTGATAGCCCATGAATTGTTGACATGCCGTGAATAACGCTGTAAGTAGTGGTTGGCGGTGCTGGACTATACGCCACTCCAGCAGCAGCCCAATATCTAATAGCTAATCCAGCAGAAGCGGCAGCAGTTACTGTTTGAGACCCGCCCGTGGCCGTCAGGTCAAACTCTCCTTGTCCTGTGTTAGTTGAGCCTCCTGTCGGTATATTATAGATATTCGTATTGGTTTGAGTATAAGAACCGTCACCTCCTGATTCATCTGCCGATATCATTAAAGCCATTCCGCCGTTTTGAGTGGAAATGCTTCCTGGATTTTCAGTATTGTTTGTACCATTTGTTGCTACAGGTGTACCATACACAGGACTTGATGTTGCCATCCCTGAAAACTCATCAATCATAGCTATACCGCCACCAGAATTAGTACCCACGGCAATTGTGCAAGAACCCCCTGCTGTTACATAAGCATGATAAACACTGATTTCGAAATAATACCCATCACCATTTTTAGAAGGAGAATAACTTTTATCCAAGGTTATCGTCCCCAATGTTGCCGTGCCGGCTGATTGTGTCGGAGTATTAATAGTAGCTGAAGAAGAACTTATAATCGCTATGGCAACTATAATTGTATTTCCTGTAGTTATATTACCGGCAAAAGGCAAGCTGAACGTAACATTATTAGTTGTTGATTCTGTTCCTTTATTTTGCCCCGACACTTCCGCAATCGCCCCAAAGCTTATCTTCGGGATAAACAATAAGCATATTGTTATAAGCAGAAAAAGGCAGGGCTCCGCCCGGAGAGGATAAAATGGATTCCCGCTTTCGCGGGAATGACAGGGTTTACTTAGAGTTTTGGAATCTGTGTCTTGCGATTTGCTTGCTTGCTTGCTTGCTTGCTTGCTTGCTTGCTTGCTTGCTTGCTTGCTTGCTTGCTTGCTTGCTTGCTTGCTTGCTTGCTTGCTTGCTTGTTTGCTTGTTTGCTTGCTTAGGAAAGAAATTGTCCGGCAGCCTGAAAAGTTCATTATAAAACTCTTCCTTTTCGGTAAAGCGTTACTCTATATTATTCCCATTCAATGGTGGCCGGGGGTTTGGAGCTGATGTCGTAAACGACGCGGTTAACACCCTTGACTTCATTGATGATACGGTTGGAAATGCGGCCCAGAAGATCATAGGGCAATTGGGCCCAGTCTGCGGTCATCCCGTCGGCACTAGTCACGCAGCGCAGGGCAATGACATTTTCATAGGTGCGCGCATCACCCATGACACCGACGGTCTTGATGGGGAGCAATACGGCAAAAGATTGCCACAGGTCCTGGTAAAGCCCGGCTTTCTTGATCTCATCCAAAACGCGGTCATCCGCCTCACGCAAAAGTTCCAAACGCTCGGGGGTGACCTCACCGATCACACGGATGGCCAGACCCGGGCCCGGAAAAGGCTGGCGTTTGAGGATAGATTCCGGCATTTGCAAACTCTTGCCGATCAAACGCACCTCATCCTTAAAAAGTTCGCGCAAAGGCTCGACCAACTTAAATTTCATGTCCTTGGGAAGGCCGCCGACATTATGATGGCTTTTAATGACCGCGGTAGGTCCCCCATGGGCGGCAACGGATTCAATCACGTCAGGATATAATGTCCCCTGGGCCAAATATTCAACACCCTTGATCTTTTTGGAAGCATCCTGGAAAACACGGATAAATTCATCGCCGATGGCCTTTCTTTTTTCCTCAGGGTCTTCAATGCCTTTGAGCCGTTCAATAAAACGTTTTTGGGCTTCAACGACGGATAAATTCATTTTAAAATGGCCCTTAAAGGTACGCGCAACGGATGAGGATTCATTTTTACGCAATAAACCATTGTCGACAAAAATGCAATAGAGACGGCTGCCGATGGCCTTTTGGAGCAACACCGCAACTACCGCGGAATCAACACCACCGCTTAAACCCAAAACCACTCTTTTCTTCCCGACCGTTTCCTGGATTTGCTTGATGGCCGCTGTGATAAAACGGTCCATGGTCCAACGCGGCAGGCAGCCGCAAATGGTATAAGCAAAGTTCTGTATCATTTGCAAGCCGCGCTGGGTGTGCACGACCTCCGGATGGAATTGCACACCGTAAATCTTGCGCGTACGGTTGGCAATGGCTGCGTTGGCCGCGTTTAAAGTATGGGCAATGCGGACAAAGCCCGGCGGAGGTTTCAGGATCTCATCGCCATGGCTCATCCAGCAGGTCAAATTCGTCGAGAGATTGGTGAAAAGGTCTTTATTATTATCTATAAACAACTCGGCTTTGCCATATTCGCGGTCCTTGGCTTTGGCTACCTTGCCTCCCAGCATATGGGTGATGGCCTGCATGCCGTAACAAACCCCCAAAATAGGGATATTTAATTTGAAAATATCAGGATTTGGTAAGGGAGCATTTTTGTCCGTGACGCTTTGCGGGCCGCCGGAAAGGATGATGCCTTTAGGGTAAATTTCCTTGATCTTTTCAACAGAGATATTATAGGGAACGATCTGGCTGAAGACCTTGCTTTCGCGCACACGACGGGCAATGAGCTGGGTGTATTGCGATCCTAAGTCCATAATCAGGATGATGTCGCGGGCCCTCTGCTTTTTGATTTCCATCGGGACGATCTTCGAAGAAGACCTTAACTTGATGGGTTTCATCAAACCGTGCACAGGCTTGCGTTTGCCGGGTTTTCTGGCAAACCGGCTGACATGCTTTCGGACAGGCACTTTAACGACTTTTTTGACAGTCTTTTTGACAATCTTTTTGGCAACTTTCTTAACGGCTTTTTTCTTAGCCATGTGATATTACTCCTTTTGAATACATGTAACTACACACTATGGAACCCCCTGAAAAACTTGGGAAGCAGTTTTTCAGGAATGAGCCACATTTAGAGCTTTTTAACTGCACATTGTGGAACCCCCTGAAAAACTTGGGAAGCAGTTTTTCAGGAATGAGCCACATTTAGTGGCTCATTTACCCATCCCTACCCTTTGTCCGATTTGGAAAACTTTGCCCTCTGTCTGGATAGAGGGGGCCAGGATGATCTCAACATCATGCATTTCTTTAATATTACGGGCACCCAAAGAGCCCATAGAGGTCTTTAAAGCACCAACCAAGTTCTGGGAACCGTCATCCACACGGGCCGGGCCCATGAGGATTTCCTTCAAGGTGCCGCTGGTGCCGACCCGGATACGCGTCCCGCGCGGCAGATTAGCATGCGAAGTGGCCATGCCCCAATGAAAACCGCCCCCAGGGGCTTCTTCGGCCTTGGCAAAAGCAGAACCCACCATCACCGCGTCCGACCCGGCCGCGAAAGCCTTGCAAATTTCGCCGCCGATGCGCATACCTCCGTCGGTGATCATGGGGACATATTTCCCCTTACGTTTGAAATAATAATCCCGGGCAGCGCAGCAATCAACGGTCGCAGTGATTTGAGGAACACCGATGCCTAAAACACCTCTCGAAGTGCATGCAGCACCCGGGCCGATGCCTACCAAGACCGCTGAAGCACCGGCTTCTAAAATCTCTAAAGCCATATCATAGGTGACCACATTACCGATAATGACCGGGACCTTGGCGGTATGGCAAAATTTTTCCAGGTCTAAAACTTTATATTCCGTAGCCACATGACGTACCGTTGCAACGGTGGACTGCACAATAAAAGCATCAACTCCCGCTTCAGTGGCGATTTTAGAAAAAACTGCTGCGTTTTGCGGGATACAGCTGACAACCGCCGGCACCTTGGCTTCTTTGATCTGTTGTATGCGTTTAGCGATCAGTTTTTCTTTAACGGGAAATTTGGTATTCTCGTAAAGGCTCTGGACAAGTTTGGTGGCTTCATCAGGTGTGGCAGACGCTATTTGCTTTAAAATTTCTTCAGGGTGGTCATAACGGGTCTGAATACCATCCAGGTTTAAAACCGCGATGCCGCCAAGCTTGCCCATGGCAATGGCAAAATTAACATCCACGACACCATCCATGGATGCGGCCATAATCGGGATGGAAAACTTATGCTTACCTAAAATAAAGGTGGTATCTACTTCAGAAGGGTTGACCGTCACGGTACTCGGGACTAAGGCCACTTCGTCAAAACCATAGCATCTGCGTGCTCGCCGCCCGATGCCAATCCAATCAGCCATTACCTAACCCCCTTATTTCCAATGAGATACAGGCTGAAAAAAGCCTAAAAAGTGAATTTGAAGCGGGATTATACACTAATGCCGGGAAAAAGTCAACAATTAATAAGCGTTAAGCGATAAGCGGTAAGAGTTAAAATTAAATTAGGGACAGCGCTTAATTTTTAATAAAAATTAAGCGCTGTCCCTAATTTTAATACATTCCGCCCATACCGCCGCCACCGGGCATTGGGGGCATGGCTGGTTTGTCCTTTTCAGGGACATCAGTCACTAAACATTCGGTGGTCAAGAGCAGGGCCGCGATGGACGCCGCGTTTTGCAAAGCATAACGGGTCACCTTGGCTGGATCAATGATACCGGCTTTGATCATATCCACATATTGATTGGAATTAAAATCAAAACCGAAGTTTGCGTCTTTTTCATTTCTCAAATGCTCCACGATAACAGAGCCTTCCAAACCGGCATTAAAAGCCAATTGACGTATGGGAGATTCCAAGGAACGCAGCACAATTTCAGCCCCGGTCTTCTCGTCACCTTTTAGGTCAATACCTTCCAAGTCCTTGATGCAGCGCAATAACGCCACACCACCGCCGGGAACAATACCTTCTTCTACGGCCGCGCGGGTCGCATGCAAAGCATCTTCGACACGGGCCTTCTTTTCTTTCATTTCAGATTCGGTCGCAGCGCCCACATTGATGATGGCCACTCCGCCTGCAATCTTGGCCAGGCGTTCCTGCAACTTTTCTTTATCATAAGAAGAGTCGGTGGTATCGATCTGGTTTTTAATCTGGGCCAAACGGCTTTTGATATCAGCCGGTTTTCCCCCGCCCTGCACAATGGTGGTATTGTCTTTGTCGATCTTGACCTTCTTGGCACGGCCTAAATCAGCCACATCGATATTTTCGAGTTTAAGCCCTAAATCCTCGGTAATAGCCTTACCGCCGGTCAAAACAGCGATGTCTTTCAACATTTCCTTGCGGCGATCGCCATAACCAGGGGCCTTGACCGCGGCGCAATGCAAGGTGCCGCGCATCTTATTGACGACTAAGGTCGCCAAAGCCTCCCCTTCAACCTCTTCGCAGAGGATCAATAAAGGACGTCCTGCCTTGGCCACTTTTTCCAACACAGGCAAGATATCCTTGATGCTGGAAATTTTCTTTTCATAAAGAAGGATATAAGGGTCTTCCAGTTCGCAGATCATCTTTTCCATGTCCGTTGAAAAATACGGGGAAAGATACCCCTGGTCGAACTGCATACCCTCAACGATCTTAAGCTCGGTAAAAATAGTTTTACTTTCTTCAACAGTAATGACGCCGTCTTTGCCGACAGCTTCGAAAGCTTCAGCGATTTTCTTGCCGATGACATTGTCATTGTTCGCCGCAACGGTCGCAACCTGCTCGACTTCTTTGGAATTCTTTAAATCAACCTTCTTGGCGAGTTTTTCCACCTTGGCCACCACACGCTCAACCGCCAGTTCAATCCCGCGCTTTAAAGCCATGGGGTTTGCACCTGCGGTGACGTTCTTTAAACCTTCGCGGTAAATGGATTCGGCCAAAACAGTCGCGGTGGTTGTTCCGTCACCTGCGATGTCAGAGGTCTTTTCAGCAACTTCCTTGACCATCTGGGCACCCATATTTTCAAATGGATCTTCCAATTCAATTTCTTTGGCAACAGAAACACCGTCCTTGGTGACTGTCGGGCTCCCGAATTTCTTGTCTAAAACCACATTACGGCCCCTGGGGCCTAAAGTGATCTTTACCGCGCGTGATAACTGTTCCACCCCGCGCAAGATCTTGCGGCGTGCTTCATCTTCGAAAATTAATTGTTTTGCTCCCATTTTACTTCTCCTTATTGGAACCCGCCGCTTGGCCAACTGGCCAGGCGGGACGTTCTTTTAATAGTTTACTTTACAATAGCTAAAACGTCTTCTTCCTTCATGATCAAAAGCTCATCACCCTCTGTTGTGGTGATCTCTGTGCCGCCGTATTTGGCGAACAAGATGCGGTCCCCGACCTTGACTTCCAAAGGCACGATATGACCTGTGTCAGATGCTTTTCCCTTGCCCACGGCAATGACTTTGCCTTCTTGGGGTTTTTCTTTGGCGGTTTCCGGAAGCAAAATGCCGCCCTTGGTGACTTCTTTAGCTTCCAGCACCTTGACCACAATGCGGTCAGCTAACGGTTGAATAGCCATAACTTCTCCTCCTTGCAATACGGTTAATAAAAAGAATTTTAGGCGTGGTAAACTTTAGCACTGCTTAATTCAGAGTGCTAATATAGCGGGAGATAGAAATTTTGTCAAGAAAATTCTTAGCAGTAGATTTAGTGGAGTGCTAAAAACTCCACACTTATAGCCCACCTTCTATTCATTCAATTTTAGAGCAATGATTTCTTTTTGTATCATGGCTGGAAACGAAGAAACCGGATAACTTTACTCCTGTTATCAAATTCAATGTTAAATACAGAAAATATATCCTTCCTTCCAATGATAAACGGGCTTTTTTCATTGCTTGAAAAGGCACAAGTAATTTCGACAGGCGTGTCTGTTATTTTTACAGTTATTTTGCCAAGGTGCGCGGTGATTCCCCCGCCTTCTATGCCGCAAAAACGCATAGTTGGCAGCGTAGAAAGTTTAATGCCCAAATCTTTTGCTACCGATTTAGGCATAATGGAACAATCAGCGCCCGTGTCTAACAGAAAGTCAAACTTTTGGTAACCGTATGCTGTAAGGACAGGAACAGGCACAACCGGATCAGGAATTATCCCCAGTTCGGTGTGTTTTTGGTTTAGAGGAAAATGGGAACGCATAAATGCAAATGGTACTCTTGGGGGGGACAAAACCAATGGTAAGGGTCTTGCGGTCTATGTGCTTTTTAACAAGTTGTTTAACCAAACGGGAGTAGGTCTTGGCATGGGCGATGATACGGTTATTTTTACGTCCAATATATTCACCCGCGTAATTTTTTTGTAATTTTGCGTAGGAAATTATTTTCATATGCACCCTAAAGAAGTATAAATGGGGCACTTGGAAACGTCAAGGAAAAACCAAAACCAAAACCAAATGGTAAATGGTAAAGGCCTTAAGCCTTAGCCAACTTCCCCAATTCTTCCTCTTCCTTTAACCCCAACAACGGCATAAGATTGACAGGAACAACGTCCAGGATTTGAATCCTGACACCAGAAAAATCCCCACGCTTAAATTGCGCAATCATGGCGGGGTCAAAAGTAATGTCCACCTTTTTCCCCGAGCTTTCCATTTTCAAATTCCCGGAATTAAGGTCGATACCGCCGTTATAAGGCACCTTAGAGTGGGCCGGCAAAATTTTGGCCACATTAAGCGCCGTGGTAGTCATCCCCGCATTGGTGGTAACAATCAAAGCTTCCGCCTGTTGAATAGCCCTTTTCACGGAAACATCAGGAATAATCCCCTCGCTTTCAGGATCTACTTCTCTTTGTAAATCATTTGTGCGGGCATTCATGGCTGCGTCACCAAAGTTGATTTTATTTCCAAAACTATTTCCGTACCGTCGAACCATTAAGGCCAAGACTTCAGGATCATTGGAAGTAATCCTAAGAGTCTCTGCATGTCCAGCCATTTTAATTTTTGTTATCAAAACACCAACTGTCGCAGCCAAAAAATCAATCATGGATGTTTGCCATCCAATGGCATATGCCCTTGGAATGGCAAGAATTGTTTTCTCATTGAGCCTGATTTCTACCCGCTTATCCGAAGGATATTGGTCGAATATTGGATCATTCACTAAGCCTGACCAAAGTTCAGCATTCTGTATCGTCAATTGCTGATATTTGCGAGACGATATATCAACGACGCCCGTCTTTTGATCAGTGAATTCCCGTAGCGCCTTAGCAAATTCTTCGGCTTGAGCACGTAAAGCAATTTCATTTGGTGAGGTAAAACCTCTTGTTAACTCAGGCTGATCAATGACTTTGGCCAAGGTGCTGTCATATTGGTCAAAAGACATTTCACCTAATGCTGACATTAAGCCATGAAAATCATGCTTTTCCAAATGCGCATAGCCTGTAGTTTTATCTTGAATACCAAAAAAATCTTTGGCTAATTGATTTAAGGTATCCACAATCCCCATCCTGTAATCATTTAATTCTTCGTAGCTCATCTCACTAACATTTTTTCCCTTATAGTTTTTAGCACCAAAAACCCAACTATAATCACGGTTATTGGCGCCTGTACCTGATGGCCTAAAGGTCGCGAACAGTGTGCTCCCATCATTGCTTTCCAGTATCAAACGGACCCCTTCTTCAGGAAAGCCGATACCAAAGACATCATACTTGGCATCACGATAAACTTGGACGTCCTTGACTTTATATCTGCCATTGAACATCGTCACTTCTTTGCCATCGTCCACTGCTTCCTTTAATAGAACGGCCAGCGTCTTTTCAAACCATTCCATGGCGCCAAGTTTTTTATCTTCGCCGGTCAAGCCTACATAATTAACAAAACGATTATCTGTACCTACAGCACCAATGGCTTTGAAAACATCCAGATACATTTGAAAAGGAGTTTTACCTTCACGGGCCTTGCCAAGCGCTAAAAGTTCAGCAAATTCATAAGCCGCCAAACTTCCATCTTTCTCGCTGATATGTTCCCGTTCCATATGTCCAATATTATCTGACGACCAATCTGTGAAATAATTGGACCCTAATGCCTGCGGCACAAAATTTTCATTAGGAATAAAAGCGCCAAATTCACCATATCCATTGCTTTCTTCAACACCCATGGGTATTTCCATGTGTGCCACTATGCTTAGAGTACTCATAACATCTGGCATTTCCACCCGACCTCCATTGATGAGTCTTCCTAATTTATTAATCGCTTCATCAATCATAGGGACACCTCGGCGCTCATACATTACATTGCGCTTTAATTCAGCGTTTAACTCTAATAGTTGGTCATATAAAAATCGCAAAAACTGTGGACGTAATCTTATTTCATTGCTAGAGGCTAAATGCTGATGGATGAACCATGCCAATTTGGCAATCTTATATAAATCCCTGCTCTTTTTTGCTAATTCGGTAAACCCGACATAGGTATCGACCACACATACATGATAACCCTGATTACGGTAATAGTCCGCCACATAATTCAAGGCATCGGTCGTCACGTGTGATTTTTCAATGATGTATAGCTTATCCTTGCTCATCTTGCCCGCTTCAATCATCATGCGGAGTTTATGGAAAACAATAAATGTCCATGCATCATTGGCCGTTAAAAGAAGGGAATCATTTAAACGGTCATTTAATAATTGAATAACCCGGGCCACATGGTCTGTGGAGGCTCCCTGACTATTAAGTTTTTCTTTCACAGCATCCAACAAAGAAGCCTTAATGTTACCGCCTCTCATCCCTTCCATGGACAGTTCTATCCCGCCGCGATCTATATCTGGATCAGTGGCTAACCCTACAGTAAACGAATTCATCAGATCAATGGCCGCCTGAAGCCTGGTTTCATCCAAATCTCTCCCAGCTTCCTGCTGTAAAAACTCTACAAAATTGACTATCCATCCTTGTGTGACCCCGGGATCAGGCATACCAAATAAACCACCGGGTTTATTAAAACCGGCAAAACTTCCATTATGCCTAAGCGTTTGGTTTTCATTGATATAAACCTGGCTGTATCCCATACGTTTTAAAAATCCCGGGAAATCCTGGGCGTTTACCGCACCTCCACCCATAAATGCCGTATAAAAAATCCTCATGCTTTGTCTTGCTTCATTAACAGATGTCATTGCAGAATCAGGCAGACCAAGCAAATTAACCGGAGAAAGTTCCTGAATATGCTTGTAATAGCGGACAAAGAATTGATTATCAACATCAGCCCCCACCCGGTTGGTCGTCGGGTTAAATTCTTCATCGCTGATCCATTTAAGTCGGCCTGTACCTTGAGTAGCAGATGCATGCTGTTCAAAAATCCTGTCAAAATCCTCTAATGACATTGAACCTAACTCAGAATGCATTTTGTAAGGAACAACGACGACGTTCTTTGCAGGTTCACCTACTATAGCCGGCCTCTGCCCAACGACCATATTCTTGCCTGCATTATCTACTTGTGAGCGATAAACCATCAAGAAGGCCTTAAACCCGTTATAATTAGCCTCGCTATGGCTGGCTGACATTAAAATACCCATCGCTGATCTTTTCGCAGGATCTTCCGCCCCCTGATAAATAACCGCAGGGACGCCTGATGGACGGTCAAAAAGATCAACATCAATCCCAGCTTGTAAAAAGCCGGAAGCCAGCATATGGGCAAAATACTTACCGTTCAAGCGGCTGTCATAGGCAATGCTTACCTTATTATTGTTGATCACATCCTCTACAAAGCGACGGTCTAAATTCTTTTCCTTGATCAACTGTTCGATCTTCCCTTCCCTGTTAGCGTTTTGTATTTCTTGATAGACGTTGACGATTGCTTGCTGCTGTTGAATGATCGTCAACACATTCATTAAATTCGGTCCTGTAAGGATAGTAGCATGAGGACCTTCGGCAAATTCGGACAACTCCAGATCAGCAATGACCCCGAAAGAGCTTTGAACCGCTTGATTCCTGATCCCTGCCGTACCAAACATACGCCAGTCCTTACCAAAACAATAAAGCAGGTCCTCATCGCGGCCTTCCAAAAGACCACGGATAATCCCTGCGATAATAAATTTCGGGACATTGTTATTGGCATCCAACCACTGAGGTAATAGGACCTTTGTCAATTTAATGGCCCCGTCTATGCTGCTTTTTTTAGCAACTCCTGAAGCCACCATTTTTTGGCCAAAAGCCTCTATAGAGGCAAAACCTCTTTGTAAAATGGTGCTGACAAATTCATTGTATTCAGGCGAAGTTTTATCTGTCCTGTTGATCCAATCAGAAGCAACAGTTTTTGCAAAAATAGATTTTTTTACCAGTATATTGTTAAAAACCTTTTGAGCTTCTGGCGTTCCATCTAAAATGATATAATTAAAATCATCACTGAATTGCATCAATGCATCTGTCGTCTTTCGAATATCAGCTGAAGCCTTATATTGGGACGCCATTTCTTCAAAACTGGCATTAAATTGATGCATATCCGTGGCCGTCATCGCGGCGCTGGCGGAAAGTGCTGTGATGGGCACGTTATTCATGATCTCCATGACATTTGTTTCAGGTTTGTGCCCTAACATTAACTCTACCCCCTCCCGCAAGCTTGGCAAGGTGTTAATTTCGACACCTTCTTTCCCATCAAGGGTCGAAGCACCAAGATGTGGCAGGATAATCAATTGCCCTGGAAATCTATGCATAAGTTCAAGGATCTTGGTGATATTATTAGGCTTTAAATCAAGATCTCCCAATATAACTCCCCCCTTGATCAAAAATTTTTCCATTAGATTTAAAGGAAATGCTTCAATCTTAGCTGTATTGATAATGACCTTAAGGTGCTCGGCCATGTCTAATTCTGCTTCGGTGAGCTGAGCATCAGGTTCATCCACATGCAGAGAAAGGATGGTTGCCCGTTTTAGCATTTCCTGACGGTCTTCTGGGACCATCCCCAGACCTGCGGCCAACTCTTTCCTGGCAGCAGCCTTATTCGGGTCTGCATCAAAAAATGACCTGGTCCAATCTACAATCTCTTTAAATTGGACACCATTTTTAATAAGTATCCTATTTTTGCCCATTAAGGTTATTGGAATAGGGCCTAACCCAATCATCCCAAACACTTGACCATTGAATACATGTCCCAAACCATTTATAACAGCATCATTGTTCGTGTTCAAATAAGGCATGACACCTCTCAAATATTCTTGTTTTAAAACACCTAAATTCTCATAACCTTTAGGAAATTTCTCAGAGAATTTCTTATCTATTAATCTGAGGTAATCCTCAGGACTCGTTTTGGCAATTTCCTGCCATAGACTGCCTGGCAAGACAGGAGATGAAGATGTGTTTCGAAAGAAATCATCACCTACATTCATCTTGTAAACTAATGAGGCCAAATACAAGGCCTCATCGGCAACAGAGTTGGCACTACCGTGAGTGCGGGCCACGGTAATATTAATATCCTTCCTTGCTGCCAATATCTTATTAATACTGGTAATCCCCACTCCCGAACGCAGAATAAGCTTGACACCGTTCTCGCTGGCCTCCTTAAGATACTTCTCTTCTGTGAAGGCCGTGGTAAATGAACGCACAATAACTATGATGGCGTCATAGCCACCCTCTTGCTTTGCTTTTCTGATCGCACCCATCAAAGCATCCGCTCCATCTTTACCGGCATTGACCGCATCTTTAACGATCGTGATCTCTGCACCTGGGTATAATGCCCTGGTCTTATCCAGCTCAGCATCCATCGGCGCTATATTCCCATCCTCTGGTGCATCTGCAATAACAATACCAATCTTAATGCCTTTTCCTGCCGTCATCGCCTGGTTGGCAGAATTGATCGCTTGCAGGTCAAGGTGGCTATAATTGTTTACAAGTAGAGTTTGTGTGAATCGTTTATAGGAAAGAAATATGACAATACCTTTTTTATCAACAATGGTCTTCCCATCTATGACCCGACCTGTTGGACCCAACAGAATTATAGATCCATTACTAATTTTAACCTGGTAGAGACGTGAAAGTCCTTTTAAAAGTATACTTCCGCCATTTTTTACATGCACAGGGACCCATCGAGTATCTGCAGGGATAGTGGTCGTCATTGCCGCACTTTGCGGGGTTTCATCAAAACCTAATGAAAAAGTCAGCGGCTTTTGTCCATAGTCGTTTTTAACACTGATACTCTTGACAGCATCAATATCTTCGAGACTGACCATAAATCCGTCTATTTTATAAAATTTTCCATCGTGAATATTGGCCTTGAGTTCTTCCCTGTCCCCTTTGATTCGATACACGACTATATTTTCCGCCTTCCTATAAATACGGTACAGGACATCCAAGTTCCTGTGCAGCGATAGGCGCAAACCTTTAACAAGCAAATCAAAAGGGAAAGGGGTTGAGGTTTGGCCTTCATACAAAACCGTCGTAGCAGTCCCCAAATGATCGGTGCCGTGATTTGGTGAATGCACCGGACCCTGCGCAATCATCGCCGCGTTGGAAAATTCAATTATAGATTCAGCATATTTATTGCCTGTTGAAAAAACACTGGTCCTGGCTTTAAGAAATTTGATCCCATGGACATGCTGCCTTAAAATCAAAATCAGGTCTTCTTGCTTTTCCCGGATAAAGTCTAAATCGTTATCAAAAGCAGTTTTTTCTCTGCTAAAAGAGAATGTTATCCTCCATCCTCCCTCCTCAGGCTCAGGTTGCAAAACGTATTTAAACGCTCGGTCAGGAGACAGTCCCCGATTGATCCCGTCTATGAATTGCTCTGCTAGTGTTTTAATCTCCTCTATTTTCGCCTGGCTGTCTGATGCCCCTGTCGTCATCGCCTGGTTGCTGCCACCAAAAATTCCAGTGTCTTGTGTGGTTTGCACTTCCTGGCCTTGCACACTTATCAAAATAGGCATTTCTAAACCATAGATGAGATAATAGGTATGCAGCTTGCCTATGGCCAAACGGTACATCCTTGGAAACCCTTGTGGTCCCCGCTTTTTTTCCATGTCCCTGAGTACATCTTTGCTTATAGGATAAACCGTGCTTTCCTTATCTTCCGGCCCCTGATAGATGGCATATATCTTGACTATTTGCTCCGGAAAATCCAAATTGGAAGGCACAGTAACAATTCCAACATTTTCATTGGTCAATGCTTGTATCTTTTCCCTTAATTGCATCATTCCTTCATGAGTGGCCAGATAATCAAAATCCCTGCGCCCAACCAGATTAGCAATCTCCATATTGACCGGGTCCGCGACATACATTGCATTATCTTCCCGATGCCCCTTCTCTTTTGCAATTAATTTGACCAAGTCCCTTTCTAAGTTCAAAAGAAGCTCCATCCCTCCATATTGTGATGGGCCAAATTGCTTGCCCTGCAAATCCTTATGGAATTGATCCAGGACCCTTTTTACAAGACCCAAAGCAACTCGAAATTCCTTATGATTAATCGCATCCCCTATATTAAAATAATCCGTATTGTCTCGACCCTCTCCCTGCTCTAAAATTTCTACTAGCCTAAAATATGAAGAATCTTTTAAAGATTCCTGAAACAATAAAGACCCGTCATATAACGCGTTGGCAAGATACCGGGCATTATTCACCGTCATCGCCGCGTTAACCCCACTTGAACCAAGCTTTCCTAATCTGACACGGACATCATCAAACAAATTGCCTTCAGGTTCATCTCTAAAACTCGCCATGGCTTCATTGGATGTTGCCGGCGTGATCAAGGCTGCATTTATTGCCGTTATACCGCCGGAGAAATATTTGCGCGGGATGGTTTCTTGGGTGGTTTGGTCGGTCTCTTCCTTTATATAGTTAAACACGCCCTTTTTGTAAGCTTCTAAATATTGTTTATAAATCCTTTCCTTAATGGAGGGGTCATCCACATTAACACCATTGACCTTGGATTTGTCCGTGTAGACTTGATTAAGCAATGCTTCTTTCAAATTCTTTTTAAACCATACGGCCAAGATCATGGAATTGTAAATCTGGCGCAATTGGGCGAAGTTTTGGCCGTAGTTGACTTCTTTTTCGATGGCGGGGAGGATGATTTGGCGGACGATATTGGAAGCGAGGGTGTTTGTCGGGTGGTTGTTTCCCTGGGGTGCTTTCGCGGGTTGACGTTGGTGTTTGGAAAGTGCAAGGTAATCCTCATCCAACATTACTTTTAGGTGGCTTTTGACGACGAAGACGGTGTCCTTGTGTTCGAAGACTTGGGCGGTGCTGGGGAGGATCCATACTTTGTTAAAGGTATTGACCGGGATTTGGGTGGTGCCGTACATTTGGCCGGCTTTTGCATAAACCTTGTCCCAAAAATCCTTGCCTAAATTTTTTTCAGGGTATATCAATGACGCGGTCAATTGCTTTAGAAGATAATCCTGCGCGAGCATGTCCTGGCCCAAAACGGTCTGGCCTAAATCTTCGGGGACGATACGTTGTTTTTCATACGGAGAAAGATTGACCCATTGATCACCTTCAGGGATGGTCAAACAAGCTAAAAAATATTTGATCAAACGGTCAGATTCTTTTTTGACTCGAGCCGCATCCAAACCGCTGTTGCCGGTGCTGACAATAAAGTCCATCAACAGAGGATTTTTCGGGTGCACTGTCAGGCCGGTGATCATAAGCGGCACGTAGGCAGGGCTTAAATTCACCATTGTTCCGGGTTGTGGTAAACCCATGACTCCTGCTTGTGCTTTGGGTGTGATCACCATGGTCGTTATAAAGGTGATCGTGAGGCAAAAGCTGATAAAACGGGAATACCAGGACTTACGGATAGATGAAAAAGTCATTTAGTTTCCTTGTGATAAAAGATCGCTTCGTCGGGAGCAAGAAATCAGCAACCCTCCTCGCAATGACACTAGTTAACGAAATCGAAGGACGTACTCACTAAAGCCTTTTGACACAACCTTACGAATTCGAAGCAATTGGGCCTTTTGACACATGGAGAAAGTTAATGAAAGTTTAACATATCATGGTGACTTGTCAATATTGTATCTATTTGAAATATAATAGGTTACAAATTAGATAGAAAATAAATACCTTTAAATACCAAATCTTCATCAATAATGCAAATTTTAGGTGAGACGAACTTTTTCATTAAATGAGTATGGCCGCCGGTCATGACGACATTAATAGATTTCCGCTTTCGCGGGAATGACATTTTTCTTGGGAATGACAGTTGAGAAGAAAGCGAATCAATCATGCCTTTACATAATGAACCATAACCGTAAAACAAGCCGCTGAGTATGCTTTCCTGGGTGGTCTTGCCTATGATATGCTTTGGCGCTTGGATTTCAATATGCGGTAAAAGTGCGGTTTTTAAGAATAATGATTCCGCTGATAAGCGGATTCCCGGAACAATGGCCCCGCCTAAATATTCCCCCCTGGATGAGATCACATCAAAAGTAATAGCTGTGCCTAAATCCACCACGATCAAGGGGCAGCCATAAATTTTCATGGCCCCAAAAGCCCCCACCAAACGGTCCTGCCCCACTTGTTTTGGATTTTTATAACGATTTTTGATGGGAACAATGATGTCACGGCCGATGATACCAACAGGCATGGTCTTCTTGAGCATATCTTCCAGGGTCTTTGAAGCTTTGGGCACAACTGAGCAAATGATGGCCCTTGATACGGCGTGGGCTTTTAAAATTTTGGCTAAAACAGCCTTGATCTTGCCAACTTTGGCATCCGTATCCATGATGGCAGTTGATACAATATTGCCGGCCTTGTGGATGACTGCAAAACCGATGGTGGTATTACCTATATCAATGGCTAGCAACATTTTTTAATTCCTTAATTTTATCGCGTATCCTGGCTGCTTTTTCGAATTCCAGGTTGCGCACGGCGGATTCCATTTGCTGTTCCAGATCGCTTAAGTAGGTGGCATGGGCAAATTCTTCCTCGGACTGTCCGCTTGCTTCCATGACCAAATCCTGGGCCTCGGCGAACTCTTCAATACCCAGATTAATGGCTTTCTCGATCGTAGTAGGTGTTATTCCGTGCTTGGTGTTAAATGCGATCTGGATCTTGCGACGGCGTTCACATTCGTCTATTGCTGATTTCATCGCCGGGGACACACTGTCCGCATACATGATGACAATGCCGTTGATGTTGCGCGCGGCACGCCCGGCGGTTTGGATCAATGCTGTTTGCGAACGCAAAAAGCCTTGTTTATCCGCGTCAAATATAGCAACTAACGAGACCTCAGGCAAGTCCAATCCTTCACGCAGCAAATTTACGCCTATAAGGCAGTCAAATTTGTTTGACCGCAGATCCTGCAAAATTTTCGTGCGGTCAATGGTCTCAATGTCCGAATGCAGATATTTGACCCTTAGCCCCGCCTCCTCGCAATAAGCGCAGAGGTCTTCGGACATGCGCTTGGTCAGGGTGGTCACCAGCACCCGTTCATTTTTACCTGCACGCTCTTTGCACTCTTTGATCAAATCATCCACTTGGGCCTCTGTGGGCCGCACAAAAATGGGAGGATCGATAATACCCGTCGGACGGATGATCTGCTCCACCACATGCGTCCCCGCATCTTTGCGTTCGTAAGGGCCAGGGGTGGCAGAAACATAAATGCGCTGTTTTAGCATTTTTTCCAATTCATGGAATTTTAAAGGACGGTTATCTAAGCAGGAAGGCAGGCGAAACCCGTGGGCCACCAGCATTTCCTTGCGGGCCCGGTCCCCTTCGTACATGCCGCCTAACTGCGGGATGGTGACATGGCTTTCATCAATGATAGTGATAAAGTCTGAAGGGAAATAATCCATCAGGCAAAATGGCTTGCTGCCGGAGGGGCGCCCGGAAAGCACCCTTGAATAATTCTCGATGCCCTTGCACATACCAATTTCTTTCATCATTTCCATATCATAGCGGGTGCGGGAACCAAGGCGCTGGGCTTCCAGCAATTTACCCTGGGACTCCAATTGGACGACCCGGTCTTTCAATTCCGCTTCTATCTCAAGCAATGCTTCCTGCAATCTCGGCGGTGAGATCAAAAAGTGTTTGGCCGGGTAAACATAGGTCCTGTCCAATTGGGCGATCGTGTCACCGGACACGGGGTCTATTTGTTTGATCTTCTCGATCTCATCGTCGAAAAATTCGATCCGAAGAGCGTCCTGGCGGTAGGCCGGATGCACTTCCACAATGTCCCCGCGCACGCGTATTTTACCGCGCGCAAATTCATAATCATTGCGCTCGTATTGGATGCCTATCAATTGGGACAACACTTCATCACGGTCGATCTTCTGCCCTACTTTGAGCTGGACCATGTAATTCTGATAATCATCCGGCGAACCCAGGTTATAAATGCAAGAGACGCTGGCCACGATGATCGTGTCCCGACGGGACATGAGCGAGGTGGTGGCGGCCAGGCGCAGGCGGTCCAGGCGGTCATTGATGGAAGAATCTTTTTCGATATAAATGTCCGTTTGGGGGATGTAGGCCTCCGGCTGGTAATAATCGTAATAACTGACAAAATACTCGACCGCGTTGGTGGGAAAAAATTCTTTCAACTCGCTGTATAGTTGGGCAGCCAGGGTCTTGTTGTGGGAAATGACCAGGGCCGGCCGATTGACGCTTTTAATGACATTGGCGATGGTAAAGGTCTTGCCGCTTCCAGTCACGCCTAAAAGCGCCTGTGCAGGCAGTCCGTCATTAAGGCCCTTGGTCAGGACACTGATGGCCTTGCGTTGTTCTTCGACGGGTTCAAAGGGGCTTTTGAGAACGAATTTATCCATTTATTTCCTCTTCCGTCGCATCTAAAATGCCCTGTACTATCTTGTCATTGTGACCTGAGGTAAATTGTTTGACTAACCCTGCCTGGGCTTCATAACGGACCTCCACGTCGCAGGTATTACCGATTGAGTGGATGAAAATATTTAAATGCACATTGGTCAAATGTAAAAACTGCTTTTTGACTTCAGTCATGATAAGCAAATTCCGGTAACCGTTATTGTCATAGCGGTCATCACGCTCATAAATGGCAGGGTCAGACTCACTGCTGACAGTCCAACCCTGTTTTTTCAAGACATACATGAAAATACTGGTGACCTTCTCAAAACCGGCGTAATATTTTCTTTCGTAAGGATGGTCGACCCTGCTGATATACTCCGGCATTTGCACCGACGCGCAGCCGGAAAATACAAATATGAGCGATAAAATCAAAAAATGCATAGTTTAGCAAATTTTCCCATGCTTGTACGGACGCAATTTGTTTTTCTCGGATTTCTTGATGATCTCGGCCTGGATGTCAATGCCCAGCCCTCCGCATAAATCGAATAAACGGATAAAGGTATCGGCCAGCTCTTCACGGAAATTGTCCTGGTCCTGGTGGCGATAGCCTTCCATGGCCTCGGCCAATTCGGTGACAATCAGCATCAATGCTTCGCCTATGTTGCGGTCTTTTTCCCAAAAACCTTTTTCTTTGGCGATACCGTGGCACAAATCACACCATTCTTTAAGACTTAATTTTTCGTAATTCATGCGTTCTCCTTTAGTTTTTCTGACGTTCCAAAAAATCTGCCATATCTTGTGCTAACGGGGCTTCCACCTTGATCATGCCCTCACCATTCATTTGCGGCCATTCCAATCGTAGGGCATGCAAGGCTGTGCGCTTGAAACGCAATGCAAAATCACGACGAAAAGCATACTTGTCTTCCCCAACCAGAGGGTGGCCTATCTTGGTAAAATGGATACGGATCTGGTTGGTCCTGCCTGTAATGGGCATGACTTTAACTACCGTGAAATCTTTATGATAATCCTTTACCTCATAATGCGTCAAGGCGGATTGTGCGGGAAGATGGCGGGCAAATTTACGCTGATGAAAATCTTTGACAGGTATGCGGATTTTGCCCCGGGGCTCGCTCACACGCCCGTGCACAAAAGCGATATATGTTTTATTGACCTTCTTATCTTTAAAAAACTGCATCAACTTTTCCTGATTGTCCTTACCCTTAGCAAACAGGATCACCCCTGAAGTGTCACGGTCAAGCCTGTGCGCCGGGAATAACTTTTCCTTCTGCTGCCGGTTGACGATATGTTCAAGGGTATGGTCTTCGTTCTTGTCGGTGGGAACCACCAAAAGCCCGGATGGTTTGTTAAAGACCAGGCAATTGGCGTCTTCGTAAAGGACCGGGATCTGGATTTTAGGAGGTGGGTGGTTCGGGCTTATGTTCATCCAAATGTTCTTGCAGCAAATCCGTTAAATAATTAATTTTGCGGATCAGCAGGATCGGAAACACGATCATCCAAACCTGAAAAGCCAAAGCCAAAATTGCCTGAAAAGGGGTCACGGATAAATTAATTGTATTTTCCATATTCTGTTTTCTCCATCATACTTTCCACAAATTCACTGATGGTGTGGCTATCTTTAGGCGCAATATCGCTAAAAAAAATGGCCGTGTCATAATAATCTTCCCCTGCCGCCTGCGTGCGCACAACGACACCCTTACAGGTGATTTTCTTAGACCTGACCTTGTCACTTTTGCGCAAAGGCAAAAGCAAATGCACCTTGAGCTTTGTCATGGGCTCAAGCCTCAAGCTCATGCGGCAAAAGGCCCCGGAACAGCTTAAATTTTTCGTCTCGGTAAGGATATCACCATGGTCGCTGGAAATCTTTACCGGAATGTTGTGCTCTAGACGGGGATAACGGCGTTTTTCCTGCGACAAAGGCAGCGAGGTGCTACGCGGCACAGTCATCTCCTAAGCTTGAGGTTTGTCGGATTTTTCAGCAGCTGCAGCAGCATCGGCTTTGGCTGTGGTCTGTACTTTTTTAAAACAATTGTTATTGCAATAATACGCGCCGTTGCGATAAAAACGTCTTGCTTTTTTTAAAGGTTTTTTACACGCAGGACAGTTCTTGACTTCTTCGACAACCGGCGCTTGTGCGGTGGCTTCAGCCATAATTCTTTAACTCCTTTTAGGTAGTTGATTTAAACAGGAAGGTATTGATATACCCGCCGATGGCTTTTTTGATGTATTCATCTTCGACAAATTTAAGCCCGATCTCAAAACAATCTTCAGACAAGATTTCACGCATCCGGACCACCTGGGCCTTGGCCCAAAGGACTTCGGGAGATTGGCCCAGATGCATCTGCAGCTCCAAAATAGAACCCATCGGCACGAATTCCTGGACCTTTAGGCACAAGCCGCTTAAACTGATATTGCCTGCAACACTTCCCCTAAAATTTACCTCACCCAAAACATAGGACACAGGTTCAGTGAATTTAAAACGCGGTTCAGCACGTTTATCCTCGTCCATAATTGCTGTAGTATAGCATAATCCAATCCGGATACAATATAAAAAAGGTCGGGCGGTAGCCTTTCGACTACCGCCCTTTGTGGATGCCGTCCCGCCCCATTTCGGAACGGCGAGGGAGATCACTACTTCTTAAACAAACGATTCAGATAATGGGTGGCGTGATCTTTCCCGCCTAAACCGAAGGCCAAGCCTAAACCTAAGCTCAAGCCCCCTACCAGCATGGTCAACGGAGCGCCGGTCAACAAGAACCCAAAACCGATCTTGTCAACAAATACACCGACAGCCATCAGCACGACCGCCCATCTGGTAAAAGTAGACAACATGTCCGGCCTGGGCATGCCCGTATTCGCCGCGATCATGCGGACAAATATGGATACGATATGGGCCAAAAACATGCCTACCATCAAGGTGATGACACCGGTCAATACATTAGGCACATAGGCCATGACCGGGCCCGTAATTGGGCCGATGATGGTAACGCCCGCGTATGTTAATGCAATCACGAGCGCCGTTATCGTAATCCCCCAGGTAATGACCGTACCAATAAGGTCACTCACCGGACGTTTGACCCCACCAGCTTCCAGGGTGTGTGTCAGACCGATTTCATGGCTTATTTTGTCAACATGGATGCTCTTTAAAACAGAAGCAACCAGTTTGCCCGCTTCCCGGGCCACCAATCCACCGACAACCAATGCAGCCAACACCCCTAACACAGTAGGGATAAAGCTATAGATGATGCTAAACACTGACTTCAACGGATCCAGAATGAATGTAAGATAACTCATATGGACCCTCCTTTCCGACACCTAAGCTTGCACCAAGGCGTCTCAGCCCAAGGAGACGTGACCCCTTAAGCTGTCAATTCAAGCATAGCACCCTTTTAAGCCAAAACAAGGCCTCAAGGCCGATTTCGGGAAAGCGCTTGCAGTAAAAAACCCCCGTCGACAATAGCCAACGGGGGTTTAATATTGCATCAGAATCCTAAATAATTGAACTCTCGGGACTTCTGAGTAATCCTTACCCGAGAGTTCATCCCCGAATGTTTTAATCGGGGATCCAATTCAGAATTAATTCTGTTATGGATTCCCGCGAGCAACTGCGAGTGTCGGTCAATACGACCTTGCGCGGGAATTACATTTAAATATATAACTTACTTCTGGTCTGCCTCTATGCTGATAGTGATAAGAATATCATTGGATACAGCCACTCCACCTTGATCTAATACTTTATTCCAATTAATACCGTAATCCTGGCGGTTGATGGTCACAGAACCTGTTATGCCGATAGCTTGATGGCCCATCTCATTGACCGGTCCGGAAATGGTGACCGGGATGGTCACTTCCTTAGTAACGCCTTTCATGGTCAAATTACCCGTAATTGCCGTTGGGGTGAATTTCGTACTGACAAAGGTTATGGTCGGGAATTTGGCGGCATCAAAGAAATCCGGGCTTTTCAAATGCGCGTCGCGTTTGTCAATACGGGTATTAATGCTGGAAACATCTATTGATACATTCGCATTAGAATTGGCCAGATCAGTGGGACTATAGGTGATTGTCCCGCTAAACTTGTCAAACTCTCCGGGCACATTACTGATCATCATGTGTTTGGCCATAAAGGCAAAGGACGTATGATTAGGATCAATGGTGTAGGTGTCCGCAGCAAAAACCATTGATGTTGTTAATAGAGTAAAGACCATGAGCAAACCTTGAACTTTTTGACGCATAATACCCTCCTTAGTTTTTAATACCGATGCCTTTTTTGAATAAAAATAGATTAACCAAACCCAAGATTATTGTCAAGACAAGTAAAATCAATAGACATATCCCCGGATCAACATCTGAAAATCCGAAAAAGCCGTACCTGAAGCCATTGACCATATATACCAGCGGATTAAACAATGATAATTGCTGCCATACCACAGGCAGGCTGTGGATCGAATAAAAAACCCCGCCTAAATAAATAAAAGGGGTCAGGATAAAGGTCTGGAAAAAAGCCACCTCATCAAAATTACGGGCAAACATGCCGTTGATCAATGCTGCCAAAGAAAACACCACGGAACTTAAAAAAGTAAATAAGATGACCGCCCACCAATGCGTCACCACCGGATGCGCAAAAAATAATGACACCAGGAATACCAGAATCCCCACTATGATCCCGCGTACCACCCCGCCCAGGACGTACCCGGCAATGATGACCCAATCCGGCGTCGGAGATACCAATATTTCCTCAATGCTGCGCTGAAATTTTGCCCCATAAAATGAAGCAACCACATTGCCATAGGCATTACTGATGACCGCCATCATCACCAGGCCCGGGACAATGAACTCCATATAGCTGATCCCGTTGATGGCCCTGACCTGGGAACCGATGAATTTCCCGAAAATGACAAAATACAAGGTCTGGGTGATCAACGGCGGCAGGAGCGTCTGGCTCCAAATGCGTATGATCCTGTTAAATTCTTTGCGGACGATGGTTTTTAATGCTATGTACTGGTCGTGCTTGATCACTTTCGGTCCTCATGCCGGACACTCACTGTTGTTCGAAGTATCTCCAGAAATAATTTTTCCAGCCGGTTGCCCTTGGGATGAAAATCCGTGATGACAAATCCGCTTTGGGCCAATTTAAGGATCAAATCGTTGAGTTCTTCGCGTTTTTGTATTTCGATGTCCAGGGTATGCTCATCGATCTTGACTGGATTAAAAGAACGCACCCCTTCCAGGGAAAGCATTTCTTTGACGGTGATCCGGTAGGTGTCCTGAGGGACCGTCGTCAAAAGATTGTGCACACTGTCCCGAAGGACAATTTCACCTTCCTTAATGATGGCGCAGTTGCGGCACATTTCCTCGACTTCTTCCAAATAATGGGTGGTCAAAAGGATGGTCGTGCCCTGGGCATTGATCTCGGTCAGGTATTTCCACATGCCATGGCGGAGTTCAACGTCCACACCCGCGGTGGGTTCGTCTAAGATCAACATACGGGGATGGTGAATTAGCCCGCGGGCGATCATCAGCCGGCGTTTCATGCCGCCGGAAAGTGTGCGGCTCATGGCACGGCGCTTCTCCCAAAGGCCCACCCGCTTAAGGATTTCTTCTGAATCTTTGAAAGCAATTTTATAATCAATACCAAAATACCCCGCCTGATTGACCACAATGTCCTGTACCTGCTCGAACATATTGAAATTAAATTCCTGGGGGACGACACCGATGCATTTCTTGGCCGCCTCAAAATCATCGTCGATACTATGGCCAAAAATCTCCACCGTCCCTTCCGTTTTTGTGACCAGGCCTGTTAAAATCCCGATGATCGTAGTTTTGCCCGCGCCATTGGCACCCAACAAGGCAAAAAAATCCCCGTCAGGCACGCTCAAGTCCACCCCCTTAAGCGCCTTCGTTCCCGTACGGTACGTCTTGACCAGATTTTTGACTTGGATTGCGTTCATGTCTTTTTAATCACGATCACTTCTTCCAATTCCGAGAGATCCACTGCGGGGTCGACTAAGCATTCCACGGTGTGGGCATTGACTGATGCTTGCACGTCGGTGATCTGGCCGATCAATATCCCCTCGGGAAAGGCCGTGCTGAGCCTTGAGGTCACCAGGACGTCGCCTACCCTCACATCCGCATTTTCCGTTAAATACTGCAGGCGCAAAACACCTTGTAATGTTCCTGTCAAAAGCCCGTTTTCCCTCGAACGCTGGACCACGGCCGCCACGGCAAAGGTCGGGTCAGAGACCAGGATCACCTTGGCGCTATTGGCCCCCACTTCAAAAATCCGCCCCACCACACCCAGATTGCTCACCACCGGCTGACCCACCTCAATGCCTTCGGCCTTGCCGCGATCTATGATCAGGGACGCGTTCCAATTGGAAGGGTCACGGCCGATGACATTGGCCACGATAGACGTATAACTCTGATTATTGCGAAAATCCTGGATTTTATCATAACGCTCCTGGGCCTGCTCATTCTCCCGGATCGCGATCAACTTGGCTTTCAATATCTCATTTTGCTTTTTATAGCGGACGTACTCATCATAAGTTTCCCTAAAAAAAAATAATTTCTTTAACT
>Ga0207006_1019_pt1 | contig 40547 bp, 42 predicted proteins | sample Alteio_BWMinCont_84_FD_153497 | JGI IMG/M metagenome (GOLD analysis project Ga0207006, IMG submission 153497) | Enriched cells from forest soil in Barre Woods Harvard Forest LTER site, Petersham, Massachusetts, United States -... | ecosystem: Environmental > Terrestrial > Soil > Temperate forest >...
TGCCCGGAGACCCCGAAAAAGATGATGAGGAATGGTTTCGGCCGGTATGGGAGACGGAAGATGAAGCCGAATCGCCGGGCCCTCCGCGTCCGCGTCCCCGTCAGCCGGTTGTTGAGCCCGATTACGGGCATCCGCTGCTGTTGCCGCTGGCACTGGCGCAGGAGGCCATAACGCGGCTTGAAACGCGCGCCGAAACGGCCTCTGCGGCCGTTATTGAAGGGCTGCGCGCCCGGCTGTCATTTCGGGAAGCCTCCGGCTGGCTGGCGCACTCCCATGTATGGATACATCCGCACGATCTCGCGTTGCGCGATCACGGCGTTACCGGCTCCTACGCCGCTGCTTTCCGGGCCGGACGCCTCGCCGCCGAGATTCCGGCGACGACGGCCGCCGCCGCATCCGACTTTGAGGTGGCGCCGTTAGATATTGTGGTCGACCAGGCAGTGCGTCTCGCATGGATGTGGCGGCGGCTGGCGGAAACGCACACCTGGCGGCCCCTCAAGAACACAGCGGCGGTGCTGGAAACCCTCAAATTGCTGGGTTGCGGCACTCTTGAGAGCGACGATATCGACGATTGGCTGGCTGATGTTGATGGGTCGAGCGGGCCGCCTCTAATCCGGGCAGGAATGGCGGCAAGGGATTGGGCGAATCTTCCTGGCGTCGCGACCCGTAGCGCCGTTCCGACGTTCATGGCCGCGGGATTTTGGCGCGGAAAAGGCCCGCCGCGGCCGATCCCCCTGCCCTTCTGGTGCGCGCCGGAGCTCCATCATTACAGGCTTGAGCTGCATACCGGGCTGCAATGGATGGTGGATTTCCTCGATTGTGTGGCAGCGGCCGCGAAAACCGGCCTCGATGAGTTGAAACGGCTGCAGCGCGCCGAAGACATGAGCTGTTCGCTCCACCGCACAGCGCGTTCGCGGCTGCCCGATGCGGTTGATGTCGTGCTACGAAGGCCGGTCGTCACCGCCGGCGATCTCGCCGAAACGCTCGGGATTTCCTCGCAAGCGGCCCTTGGCCTGCTGCGACAACTCACGGAAGCTGGCATTATCCGCGAAGCGACCGGCCGGGCATCGTGGCGGGCGTTTTCTTTAAGATGAGGACTATAGTTTCCTATGTTCCTAGCAACATAGTCACCTATTAAATGGATAATCCTTAATTGGATTGATTTCTGGTGGTCAATATGTCCGTACGTTCATATGAAACTATGTTCATAGTCACTTAATTTATGTCTGTGACTCAATGGACTGAGCTTCAGAATCGCTGACTCATAGTTTCCTATTTTCCTTTGTTTCTATGAAAATAGTTTTATTGTTAATTAGGTTCGTAGGTTAATGTTTCTTAAGCAACTCAGCTTTATAGGAACCCTTGCACCTAGGAAGCGAGGTTCATAGTGAGCATCATCACCGTAGCGACGACGAAGGGCGGAGCTGGGAAAACCACGCTCGCGCGCCTGATCCTCAGCCGCGCGTCTCTCTCCGGCCTTAAAGCGGCGGCTGTCGACGTGGATTACAATCACACATTGACCGATTGGGTCACGACGGTAGCGAAGCACCCCGTGGATGTGCATCACGAACTCGACGAAACCAAGATTGTCCCTTTGGTGATGGAGCTTCAGGAAACCTACGACATCGTTGTCGTCGACACTGCAGGGGCAGCGTCTCAATCCACGATCTTTGCGATTGGCTGCGCGGACCTGATCCTCGTGCCGATTGCTCCGTCGAGCGCGGATATCGTCGAGGGGATCAAGACGGTGAACCTCATCAACAGCGCAGCGAAGGTTATCCGCAGGGAAATTCCGACGCGCGTGGTTCTCACCGCCGTCCAGCCGGGGACTAACATCGCCGAACACGTGGAAAAAGAGGTAGCGAAGGCAAATCTGCCCGTGCTCAACACAAGGCTGCACCGGCTGGTGGCATTTCAGGAAATGAGTTTCACCGGAATTCCGCCGACTACGGGCCTCGCCGGCGTCCAATGCAGCAATTTCCTCGCCGACATTGAAGCCCTCGGCGGTTTACCGGAAACTACGAAACTAGCTTCATAGGAACCTAGGCATGGCAAAAAGAGACCTAGCGAGCGTGACGACCGATCTTAGCGCTTTGGCTGCATCGCTGCCGATTCAGCGGGCCGCGCCACCGGCATCACCGCTGCCTGCGGCTCCCGTCGAACCTCCCAACCTCAAGGTCGTACAGGCGCCGAAACCGAAACCGGAAACAGCGGGGCAGGGCGAGGAAATTACACAGTTCTCTTTGAGCCTGCGTAAGAGCCTACGCAAACAACTCGCCAGGCTCGCCGACGATGCCGATATGACGATGCGGGCCTTCGTGCTGAATGCTCTGAAGGCAAAAGGGCTCGACGTTCTGGAGGATGATCTGGCGGATCTCCGGAAAGAACGACACTAAGCCGATAATCGGCGCGGCCTTTTACCCGAAATTCCGAGACCGCGCCTTGTCCCTTTTAGCACTCGCGTTCCGGGCTGCCGCTTCGGCCGCTCTCTGGGCGGTCTGCTTTGCGTAGCTCACCCCGTTGTCGCGCGCCTTGGAGCTTTCGACCATCAATCGCTCGGCAATTTGATCGACGGGCCACCCCCAATCGGCCGCGGTCAGGCACCACGTAAAATCTGCGATGCTTCGCCGGTTGCCTTTTCCGCTTTGGCTTGGCGGCGCGCGTTCAAGACAGCGCTCCCAACTCGGCCATTTGCGGGTGCGCGGACTGCTGGAATGCCGGGCAGGGGAGGGCGGCCTTTGCGGCGGCTCTGGGATCTCCGGTGCTGCGACCAGGCCAAGCTGCTCAAGCGCCGCCGGCGTCGTCACGCGCCCCGGATGTGCTTCGCGGATTGCCACGCGCGGAAAATTCGGCGCGTACTTGTCTTTAAAATTCAGGCTGCCGGCGACGCGCGTTGCGCCGCTGGCGGTCTTGTCGGCTCCCATGCCTTTCTTCAGTCGCCGCATGAACTCCTTGTCGGGTGCCGCCTTGATTGCCACCCATGCCTGAACATTTCCTGGCGAGGTTTCAAGAACAAGGAACACGGCGGGGGCAACGCGGGAGAGTTTTTCGGCGTTAAGATCGTCCAGTTGCATGAACGTCACGTCGCTTGGGCCGCGAGGTCGAACGACAATGTTGTGCTGATTATGCGTCGCTTCGTCTAGTATTTCCTGAATGTACCGGCTGAGGAGAAACGGGCTGGCAGCGCTCCAGAACCTAATCTTTTCTTTGCCGTCCTTCCCTGTTTTCCGAATTGGATCGCCGGCACTGTCTGTCCATGTGACAGAAAAGTGTGTTGCTCCGACGCTTTGAAAGAGGCGGATCATTTCTTTCGCTTTGCGGTCGTTTTCTGCCAATGCCCCCCCGCCGTGTTTCTAAGTCACTTGATGAAACGATAATACATTTGATGTTGTGCGGAACAAAAATATAGTGTGCGCGCCTTCTTCGGCGCGCTCCGATTCTTTCTCTTTAGCCGGGTGTTTTTAGGAGGTGTTCATATATATAAACGATGGGGGTGTGTTTCTATGTCAGGCTGGCAGATCGGTAATTTGCGGGGTTTCCGCAAGGCCCATGGCCCGCCCCAAGCCCGCCACGGCGTTCGCCAGTGCGTTCGCCGGATCGCTCTCCAGCTCGCGCAGCACGCCGCGCCATGTGCCGCCTTCGCGCCGCTCGGTCATGGCGGCGGTCAGCGTGTCGGGCGAGGGCGGGTGATCGCCCCAAGTGCCGGCTTCGGGCTGTGCCGGCTTTCTTCGCTTCGGCGCCGGCCGGTAGCCGCGCCACTGTGACGAAGGGATGAGCGCATAGGCGTTGGTGATCTGCTCGAGGATGCAGCGACCGGCCTCGATGATCGGCGTACAGCGGCGCAGCCAGTTGAGCACGCCGGCGGCCTTGAGGTTCGCCAAGCCACGCGCCGCGCTGCGGATGCTGATGCAGGCCCGCTTGGCGATGCTCGCATAACCGGGGTCAAGCTGACCGGTCGTGTAGTTGAGAAAGCCGAAGATGAGCGCGCGCAAAACGGCGAGGCCATTACGCCCTAAAGCGCCGTCCTGCTTGCCGGGCTGGCGGGTCTGCCGCTCGAAATCTTCCGCCTGCCGGTAAAGCTCCTTCGCCGCGTCGGGCGTCATGTGCTGCCATTTGACCGGCTTGGTGGTGCTGTCGTTCCAGCAAGGGGAGGGGGCATAGGTCTTTTGCCCCGGATAGATCGCGGTGCTGCCGAGCAACGCCCCGAGCGGTAGAAGCCCTTGCATCCAGCCGGTGCGCCGGTCGCGGTGCTGGTGTGACTCCCGGTAGGGGTCGAAATAGCGGCTCTGCTTGGTGCTGGTATCCTCGCATTTGGGGGTATCGGATTGATTTGACATAGCTTCTCCCTTCGGGTTGTGGACAACCCGCCGAAAGAGCGGAACGATTTCGGACAAAGCTTCCCTGCGGCCAAAAAAGGGCTTGCAAAGATTCAAGTTTTCGGGGAGTATCGGGATTGCGACATCACTCGATATTCCCCGGCTTTGCCGGGACACCGGCCCGCCTTCTAGGCGGGTTTTGTGTTTCTAGGGCTGGTAAACCTTACGAATCACGCCGCAGGATTGCGGCGCGTAAACTTGAAGCTTGGAATGATTTGCTGATTCGGGCAATAGTCTTCGATTGGCAACTGACGATGTTTTAGATGGTAAGGATTTCAGAACACACCCGCGCGGCGATAATAGAAGCTCTCAAACGCAATCCGAATAGTTACGCCGTATCAAAGCAATTCGAGGATGTAAGTCCCGAAACGGTGCGCAATATCGCCCGCCGCTTGGGAATACCCCCGCAACGCGCAATTAAGTTTACTGAGGAAGACCGCGCGAACATTGCGGCGCAGCTAAGAAAAACTCCCTATTGCCCGGCAGTTGCAAGGGCACACGGAGATATCAGCATTCAGACAGTGAGAACGATCGCGGCCGAGTATGGCATTCCACTTCCACGATACGGACGGTTGAAGAAACAAGCCGCAGAAACGGATGGAAAAACTGATTTGCCGAGGTCGGCTCGCGACTGTCCCGCTTGAAATGATGGGAGATGGCTTAACCGCGCCGCCTACCTCGGCGCGGTTTCCGCTTGCCGCCGGGAGCATGGCGGCGATTGGTCTTCGCGTTTAGCTGGCACCGGGGATGGAAGCCGGTGCCAGCCGTATCCGCGCCGGAAGGTCAGCGCAGGATCGCTGGAAGCCAGTTTTTATCGGCCAATAGCTGCGTGGCGTTTGCAGCCATGGCTTCTTTTTTCATGGCGGCGAGTTTCGCTGCTGCCGGTTTGCCGATTCCTTCCGTGACGGCTTCAAGGATCAGCCCTTTCGACACCCGCCCGAAATAACTGGCGGTGGTCGGCTGCCAGTATTGCGCCATATCGAGCTTGAGCGCCTTGGCAAGCTGTCCCGCATGGGCTGCACTCGGCGCACGATCCATAACCCCGCGCCGTTTCTCGACGGTATCCACGGTACATGCGACGCAGACCGCAAGGATCGCCAGCAAGGTTTTCTGCTCCTTGTCGAGCAACCATGCCCACAACTTTTCCGGCTGCTTCGGCATGCCCTTGGTGGCGGTCTTGCCGGTCGCGGCGAATGCTTTCGACGCCGTGCTGTCGGCAATGCTCTCGGCGCTGTGGTTTAGATAGGTCGGTGAACCCGTGACCCTGACGCAGGATGCGAGGCTCGCTGTGTAAAGGCAATCGAGCGCCAAGGCGTGAACGATGGCGACGAGCGCCACCTTCGGATTGCCGGACAGTATCGCTTGCAACGCCGCCGTGCGATGCGCGGTCAAGTCCTCGACCAGCCTGGCGGAAAGACCGGAATTTTCAGTCTCGCCCTCGCCGCTGGTGTTGGTCACGCCCGCCTTATCGGCTTTCCGCGCCGCCGCCTTGTCCTCCGGCTTGACGAGGCCACGCCGGATATCGGGTTTGCCGTCATGGCCGATGCCGACGATTGCCCCGGCATTGGCTTTGTCGCCGGGGGTCCATTGTTCACTGCCTCGGGCAAGCTCATCGACCAGTTCTTGGATTTCATAAAAGCGGTCGCGCGCCTCATCGTCGTCGGGGTCTTCGCCATGCTGATCGAGAATGGCTTGGCCTTCTGCGGTCAGTTTGTCGATTTCCTTTTGGTGTGCGGCGGTCGGCGGAATCCGTGTCGGCTGCGCTTTGGCAAATTGCTTGAGCGTTTCCCAATCGAGATCGGGGACAACCTCAACCCATTTCCAGCCTTCGGCCCGGACGGCTTCGGCGGCCTTGTCGAGCTTCGCCGCCGCGAGCTGATTGACGAGCGCCGGATCGATAAGCCATCCGGCGTTTTCGTCGTCAAACAGGTCGCGCATGACCGCCCCGCCCTCCTTTTCGTAGGCTTTGATCCCGACAAATAGCGCTAGCTTGCTATCGGCGGCGATGTGCTTTTCGGTCAAGGCATCCCTGATGCTTTCGGGATTGAGGCCCCACTTCGGACGCGCCGCCCAGACCTTTTCCTGCGCCTTGTGGTCGTCGGACACGGTGAAGGCCATCAGGCAGTCGAGCGTCATTTCCTCCTTCCGGTAGAGAGCGATGAGCTTCGGACTAACCATGGCCAGCTTGAGGCGCTGCGCGACGACCTTCGGCGTGGTGCCGAAACGAGCGGCGATTTCCTCCGGGCCTTTGCCTTCGTCGGTCAGTTTTCGAAACGCCTCGAACTGGTCGGCGGGATGCATCGCCTCGCGCATTTCATTTTCGGCAAGGCTGATTTCGGTCGCGTCCGAACCCTCGCGCACTTCGCAGGGAACGGGATAATCGGGCGCGATCTTTTTCTGCTTCGTCAGCAATTGGAGCGCGGCAAGGCGTCTGCCTCCGGCCAGCACTTCAAAGGTTTCGCCATTGGCAGGACGCACCTGCAAATTTTGCAACAGGCCATGGGTGGCGATGCTGGTGGCAAGGCCCTCGATGCCTGTCTTTACTTTCCGCACGTTGTCGAGCGACGGGACAAGCTGTGCGAGGGGGATCAGTCGAATGTTCATAGTTCTCTCCTGTTCGGTTTGGTTTTGGGTTGCATCTGCTGATGCAACCTTGGCCTTCGCCGAGAACGGGGGTGTGCAAGCGGCCAGCGGCTTCGCAGGGGCCCGGAACGCAACGCGATCTGCGCGCCTTCGCGCAATCGCGTCTGCCGTTATGGGTGGAAGCCGCTTGACGCGCGCCGAGGGGAAGTCACCCCTAAGCGGGGCCGCGTCGGCGGCCTGCGAGAGGAATGCGTGAGGGGGCGTTACCCGAATGGGCGGAGACAGGCTCCTTCGCCTGGCTCCGGGCGCTGGCGCCTAGCACCCGGCCCCGCGCCATTTTCGCGGGGACACGCCAAAGGATATTATGCGCTCGGCAAAAATTCCCGCAGCGATTTGACAGCCCCCGGCAGCGCGCCATCAAACGCGATGAGATGTTCGGGTTCCGAGAAGCACCACGCGAACGATCCCCAAGCCAGGCTCGCCACAACTTTTTTGAAGGCAGCGTGATCGCGGCTTTGGAACGCGGTGAGAAATGCCGCCTGCTCGGGTTTGAAGCCGGCCTCGGTGATGAGCTTGAGCAGCGCGGTGCGGCGTTCCTCGTGGATCGGGCCGTCGGTCGCCACCACCTCCACGAAGACGAACAGCAAGGCGCCGCCGGCGGTGTCGGCGAGAATGATGTCGGGCAGCAGTTTTTCGGGACTGATTTTGATGCCGAGCAACTGCAGCAGCTGATCGTCCTTCTCGACCACCTTGCGGCCGCTTTCGGAGATCCACACCACGGCAGGGTTCGCGAGAAAGCGTGGCGCGAACATTTCCACCACGGCTTTCGTGATGATCGATGACAGGCCCGGCACCATCACGCGGCCTTCGCCGCTCGGCAGCATCACCGGCACTTTCGCCTTGGCGCCGGCGGCGGCAACCTGCAGCACCTTCACCGTCGCGAGGGCGTTGGGCGTGAGATGCTTTGCGCGCCAGGCCGCCGCTGCGGCGTCGAACGCTTCCGGCGTAAGCGCCGGGTCGAACAATGCCGCGAGATTGCCGCGCAGCGCGTAGCGTCCTTTGTTTGCGGTCGTCGACACGTGCGGGTTTACCAGCACGGCGCCGATCGGCACCAGGCCATTCTTGAGCGCTTCGTCGCGGATCGATTCACGTGTGTTTTCCCGATACCAGCGATCGGCAGGCTCCGGCGCGTTCGGCTTCTTTACCGCGGCGAGATAGGCGGCGCGTTGCGCATCGGTGGTCAGCGCGGCCTGACTGGCGCCCATGCGATAGACGTATTTCGGGGCCAGCCATTCGCCGCCTTCGATCGCGCCGACATACAACATGACGTAGATCGTGCGCGCCGCGGCCAGTCCCGTGCATTTGCTGCGTTCGGGCGTGCCGTCGGGAAAGATAATCTGCAGCCGCGCGCGGATTGTTTCGACATCAAGCAGCGGCGGCGGCATGGACCAGTCCGTAGGCGGTGGCGATCGCGGCCTCGATGTCGGCTGCAGGTGCGCGGGCCTTAAGCAGCCGCGCGACCTTGCGCATAGTGGCCGGCGGGGGCAGGGGCATCGCCTCGAGCTCGAAGGCGGAAACTGCGACCGAGCCGCTGATACAGCGGAACGCGGCATCGGCCGCCTGGCTGTTGAGAACTGCAGCGATGACTGCCGGCGGCACCGCCGGCCTCGCTGCAGGCGCCCGGATCATGTTGAGGTGGTTCTCGATGATGACGCCGCCGCCGTGTTTCTCGATGAAACTTTCCGGCAGTTCGGCGGCGATGAGCCGCCGGCTCTGTTCCTTGGCGGTCGTGCGCTGCAACAGGACGCAGGCGTGATCGACGATGAGCCAGTCATCTTTGGGCGGCTTCGGCACGAACCAGGGCCGGTGATTACGCCGATCGGCGCGCCAGATAAATCGGCCGTCGCTGGTGACGGCTTCCGCCCAAATCACGGGCATGGCGCCGGCCGCGTGGTCGGCATGAAACTGAGGCTTATGCCGGTTCCAGACCAGCGGGCCGGTCGACACGCTGTAGCCGTAACTTGCCAGCCGAAACTTCATGCTGCGCAGACGGCCGGCAAGCGCGGCTTGCGCCGCGGTCCGCGGCAGCAGCCAGGGCGCATTGCGATCGGCCGGCAACGAAAAGCTGCCGGCGAGGCTCGCGGGCCCGTCACTCCGACCCGCCTGGTCGTCGGTCGATCCGCGAGTTTCGATGGTGACGAAGCGCACGGTGCCGGTTCGCGTGCGGCGGCCTTTGCGGTAGGTCGCGAGCATCGTTTCCTGCAGCGCGTCCTCGAAGATGCCGGAGCGCTCGGTGACGAAAGTTATTTCATGCGGTGGCGCTTCTTTCGCCAGCAGTGTGCGTAACGATTGGTAGTAGAGGCCGGACAGCATCGAGGTCGGCATCACGTAGGCGACCACGCCCTGATGTTCCGCATAATGCAGGCCGGCGTCGACGAAGAGGCCATAGAGATTGGCGTGTCCGTAAGTGCTGCGCGCGTAGAACGCCCGCCGCTCCGGCGGCAGCGTGACGCGGCCGAATGGCACATTGCTGGACACAAGGCCGAAGGCGCCGCGATCCTCGGGCCGCACATCGAGGCTATCGCGTACATGCACGATTGGCGGCAAACGGCGGCCGGCGGCGGTTTCGAGGTCACGAACCGCGAAGTGGGCCGCGGTCTGAGCGAGCCAGGCGCCGAACGGATCGAGATCGTAGCCGCGCACGCGGGTGGCGATCTGGCTAAGGATGAGCGCGGGTTCGGTGCCCGCCAGGCTGATCCGGATACGGCGGATCATCTCAATAACGAAGGCGCCGCCGCCCGCGGACGGATCGAGGCAGCGCACATGCCGCCAATCGACACCGGCGCGCTCCGCCATGTCGAGCGTATGCCGGACGATCTCGGGCGGAGTATAGAAAACACCGTGGCTCGCCCGGAATTCAGGCGGCAAGGCGCTCATATAGACACAGCCGAGCAGATAAACGGCGTCGGCGGCCGTGAGGCGGTTTAGGGCCGCGCCGAATTCAGCGGCAGCATCGGCGGCGGGGGCGCCAAGCGGAATGAGCGCAATGTCGCGCGGTCCGTCATCGACCGCTGACTGTAGACCGAGCGCGGCACCGTAGGCTCGCGCAGCCGCGAGCGTAAAAGAACGGGCAAAGGAAAGCCGGTTGCCGTCGGCGACGGTGGTAGCGAGCAAGCGCGCGACACTGTGATCGAGCGCCGGCGCTGGAATGGCCGCCTGTCCACGCAATTGAGGCGCTGCAGTTCGCGGCGCTCTGTTGGCCCTCTCCATATCGCTCCCCTCCGATATGGTTAGAATCCGATTCGGCGTGATTGTCTCGCGAAAAATGTAACCGCCGGGCAAGCCGCCGGGGACGCAGTAAATGCAGCCGTAGCAGGGTAGGGCCGCCTTAGTGCGGCTTTGGGTGCTGCTCCGCCTTGGCGGTGGCGTCCATGAAGTAGCGCAGCACAGCAACCCGAATGGCGGCGGTGCGGGACACGCCGCGCGGCTTCACGGTGTCGATCGCGGCGCAGAGCTCATGCACGCTGACCTTTTCACGTCGGGCGATTTCACTGAGCGCGGACCAGGTGAGCGGATCTGGGCGGAAGCTGGTGCGATGAAAGGGCAGGCGGATGTTGCGGCTCATGAGCGCGCGGAAGTCACGAACGGCCGTGATCGCGCGTTTCCAGTTTTGTGAGAGGTTCTGCATCAGTTTTTGCTCATCGTACCGCCCGGCTCACGGTTACGCGCGCCAGTTGCGCCCGACAGCAGCGCCCCAACAAGCTAACCAAAATAATACCTCATCGCGCCCAAAAGGTTGTATGCGACCTTCTTTTTGAACGAAAAACCTATCTCGGGCATAAACGAGCTTTTACCCGCGCGAACTTCCTGCACAGCTTGTCTCAAATCCCAATAAAAGTGACGGCAGAAATTCGGGTGTCGAAATAGGTATTTTGCGTAAAGACCGCCGGTTGAAATCATATAATTCTTCATGAGTTTATATCCGTCGCCTTTTGATTTTCTGCCGTGGAAATGAAACATCACCATGTCGGGAACATATTCAAGTGTAACGCCTGCAAGATAGGCGCGGTAAGCAAAATCCGTATCATCAGCGCCCGGCAATCTTGTTCCTGGCCCAAATCGTTCGTCGAAAACACCTATGCGTTTCGCAGCTGTGCGACGCATTGCAATGTTACAACCGATAATGATGTTACAGCCATGTTTGGTGTCGAGATAATTTGCGTTCTTGGCAAAATGTGTGTGCTTGCTCCAGCGGGTGGAATCCCGAGAGGTCTTTATCGTTATGGGCAGATCGTCGGGGTTCCCTAGCTCAACGCGGCCACCGCGCAAGACCGGCCCCGAGTCATGGCTGTCATGACGGATGACATCTTTGATGTGGTTTTCGCTGAGCCTGCAATCGTCGTCGGTGCAGACAAGGATATCGCCCCGCGACGCGCGAATGCCTCGGTTCCGCGCTACGGCGGCCCCTTTTCTTTTTTCATACTCCAAGTTGACGGGGAATTCGCTTCTGGCGGCCCATTTTTTCAACACTTCGGGCGTATCGTCTTTCGAAGCGTTATCAACGACAACGATTTCTGCGTCGAGTGGGGCTGCAGCCTTCAACGATTGGTGAATAGAATCGAGACACGGAATTATGGCCTGCGATCTATTGCATGTGGCGACAATCACGGAAATTTTCATAGACATGCACCGACATTATAAAAAAAGTAAGCCATATAAATTGCGGTCAGTATATTGCATATAATAACAGACTTGAAAAGCTAGTCAGCGCCCCATCACTTTCCATCTACCATATTGCTCACCCCGTTTTATTATGTGCCGCCGCTTCAAACGCCTTCTCCCATTTTTCGGTCTGATAGGAAACATCCAAAGCGGGGCGGGCGGTGTGTTCATATGCGTGGGCCGACAACGTATTGTAATAAGCGGGATCGTGCCAAAGCCTTCGGACTGCCTCCACCCACTCTGTAATTGGACCGTCCGGATCGACAACGACTCCACCTGGCCCGACTGTCTCCGGAAGTGCTCCGCGCCGGGAGGTGACGACGGGAATGCCGCTGGTCTGTGCTTCCGTCACTACGCGCCCATAGGTTTCCGAGAAGACTGACGGCGCTAGCAGGATTTTGCAGCGGCCGAATATCGGGGCCATGCGTTGCTGCGAGCGCAAAAGCGTTACGTTTGGCAATTCCGCTAGGGCGTGTTCCAAAGCGGCTCGTTGCTTACTTGATAGTGTCCAGCCCTCTACGAAAGAGAAGGGGATATCGGGACAATGCCGCGCAACCTGTAGCGCGATTTCCAGCCCCTTTTGCGGAACTGGATTTATGAAGGTCACATTCTCCCTGGTCGTCTTCGTCCGATAGCGCTGTACGTCAATGAAGGGATAGATGACCGATGAGGATATGCCATAGTCCCGCTCATATTTGTGTGCCGTAAACTGCGAATTGGCGACGAACGGGGACTTTCCAAATTCGCTCAGGCGGTCGCCGTAGTCCTCGCCAAGAGCAACATCGTGCAACTGCACGAGCATAGGGATACCGGTCTTGTTAGCTTCGAGTGCGACCGGCAAAATCTTGCCGCCCGACATGATAACGATCAGGTCAGGCCTTTCCTTCCGGCACACATATTCGACCGCCTCGGCAGGAAACCACGTGCGCCAGATCGGATATCCATAGCCGATGTCCCGCGCAACCTTACATCCAGCTAGCCTTTTGTTGGCCTGCATATGTATGCGGGTGCGCCAGCCGAAAATCCCGCCCGGCATGAGGCTCACAAGCAGGGAAACTTTATGCCCCTTCTTCTTCAGTGCATGGCAAAGCTGGTCCGTCGAGGTCTGAACGCCGCCATATAACTGCGGGAAGTAAAGTTGAGACGCGGCAAAGAGTATATTCATGCACTATGCTGATGGCGTTCTCTCGGCTGTACTATTCATAGGCGGAATGCCGTTTCGACGCATGAATAGATACCGCAGTATTCCCCTGACCTGGTAATGCACCTTATCGACGTAGCTAAAAACATTTGTCTCAGGGTCAAATTTGTTCGTGCCAGTTCGTAGCTCGGTGACAGCATTTTTTAAATCCCACCATAAGGGACGGCTGAGATTGAAGTGTTCGAATATGAATTTGACGATGATCCCGCCGTTTCCGATGGCGTAAGAGCGCCAAAGCTTAAAACCGTCCTCTGTATTCTTGCGCCCGTGGTAGTGAGAAACTGCCATGTCTGGAACATATTCGATTGGCACGCCCGCCGTGTATGCCCGGAACATAAATTCTGTGTCGTCGCCTGAACCCATTTTAGAACCGGGGCCGAAGTCTTCATCAAAGCCGCCGATTAGCTCGATGACGCCGCGGCGCATCGCCATATTACAGCCGTTGATTTTACCCCAGATGGCGTGGTGTCTCGCGCTGTTCGACGCCCGCGACCATCTCTCGCGCGTCGGCGTGGTGTTGATCGTAAGCGGCAAGTCCGTTTGGTCGCCAAGCTCGATGCGACCGCCGCGCAAAACGAGTTCGTCATGGTCGTTTGCATCGTGCCGAAGGAGGTCATTGACGTATTCCGGATGCAGGCGGCAATCATCGTCTAAAAACGCCAACAATTCACCGCTCGCGAATTGAAGTGCTCGGTTGAGCGCGCACGACTTGCCGGGGCGCGGTTCCCTGAGAGCCACAAGATAACCGGGATTTGCGTTCGCCCACGCTGTTAGAACAGTCTGCGTATCGTCGGTCGATCCGTTATCAACTACGATGAGTTCGGCTTCAAGTGGTTTGGCTTTCGCTAACACACCTGCAATTGAATCCAAGCAGGGTGCCAGAGCATAAGCACGGTTTTTAGTGGCTATAATGATAGAAACTTTCATCGTTGGTCATTGTCGTGGCGGTCATCACGAAAAATGCCAACACCGCGTGCTTTCAGGCAGAGGATATAGCAATAAAGGTGGTCGCAAAGGTAAAGGACAACACTGGCTGCGATCACGATTGCTAACGCTTTTATTGTGTTATCGTCCGTCATTTTTTAAATCATCTGCGGCTATAACGCCGTTGCGCTCGTCAAACAACGATGCCCCATAATTCATTGCGATGTAAAGTCTGTTTTATACTTAACAAGCGAAAGGATCGGGTCCGGCGTCGTAGTCGGGGGCCGGTTCTTTCGGGGCGGCCGGCTTCCGCTCCTTCTTCTTGCGCGCGGCGTATTTGGCGTTATGCGCGTTGATCTCGCGGCGGGTGTAATGGCGCGGCGGTTCGTACGCGCGGCTGGTCGATCCGCCTGGGCGGGCGCCAACATCGAGGGCGGCAAGGGCGATCGGCGGCGCAACCGGGTGGCCGCTCTTGCACGCGATCGCCTCTGTTCGGTCGAGCCGGTGCGTGACGATCTCACCGCATTGCCGGCACATGGTCTTGTAGCTGTCGGGCGCCGGCAGGTCCTCCATGCTCCGTTTGATCGAGGCGACCAGCTTCGGCCCGTCGACCATGTTGAGCGGGGCGGTTTTGGCGTAGGCTTCGGCGTCGCGCGAAAATCCGCGTGTCGTGACATAGAAGCCCTTGGCGGCGTTCGTGTCGGTGACGACCCGATGTAACTCGATCATGTGATTGGCCTGCACCGGCGCCGGATCTGAGGTCGAGGCGAAGGCGACGACACATTTTTCGCCGTCCTTGATCGCCAGCAGATTGTTTGCCGTTTCCGGCGTGAGCAATTGGTAGCCACGGCGTTCGAGCATGCCGGCGACGCGGGCCCGCAACTGGGTTGGATTGAGAAAGCGCAAGCTCTCAAGCGTCGGCACCGTGGCGGCCGCCATGCGCTCAAATTCCTGCTGGCGCAGAAATTCGGCGTCGTGAGCGAAGCGCCCCGTCATGGCTTCGCCAGCAATTCGAGCACGCCGGACCAAAGACGTTGGTGCTCGGCCGGGTCGGCCGTCTTCTCGGCGATAATCTTAGCGATTGCGGCGAGCTCGATGCGGGCGTTGTAGTAGTGAAGCGACAAGGCCGAAATGGCTTCGATCTCGGCGAGTGTGACGCGGCGGCCGACCATCAATGCTCCGTGGCGGGATCTTTATTGGACGAAAGCCGTCAGCATAATAACTCAACACTATCAATTTGTATATTAGCGGCATCGTCCGGGTTTATGGGAAGGCCCTAGTTACAGCCATGAGCCGGTCTATCTGCGAAAAGCATCACATAACAATTAGTAGATTCGCCGCCTCGATTTCCCCTGTAGCCTCTCCGCGGGCCGGGGAAACCTGGAGGAAATGGCACATGGAACACGCCAAGCTTAATCGAGCCCCCCAAAAAGCAAAAAAGATATCCGTTGTAGAGGCCGCGATTGTAACCGCTGGCTTTGAGTATCGGTCGGTCAGAAGTTATGAAGATGTCCCCGCGCCGTTCTCTCGGCCTCTTGTGGCTTACGCTATCGGATTTGAGGCATATGCGCCGCGAAAACTGAGCGAGGCCATGCTCGCGCCGCTGGCGATGCGCTTGATCAACACGGCGAGCGATGAGCCGGTCGAAAAAGAACGCGCAAAGTTGCTGGCGCTAGAAACCCACAGGCGAATCCTCTCCATGTTTTGCTTCGACGAGCTGAGAAACCTTGACCTCGCGGCGATGTTTCGGCGGACACCGGATCTTCTGCACGCTGCCGCTCGATGCCATCACCTGAGGGACGGAGAAGGCCCTTGCTGCGTGCCGGTGCGGGCAAATCTGCTAACGGGCACCAATGACTATCGGCGGAAGGCGTTCGAGGATGGCTATTTGAGCTGCGTTTACGCTTATGCGAATTCGGGTGCGAACGATGACGCCGGCGCATCGGCCGCCGAGGCTGTCGGGCGCTGCTGTCACCGGGCAGGGGCGCGGCGCCGCGAGAAATATTTTACGTTGGCAGCGACGATTTTGGACGAGGCGATCAAGCTCGGCCACGTAACTTAAGACGCCTCTACGGGCGTCAGCGGCTCGAGCACCGTAGGATCGTCGTCGCCTTCGCCCGTTCGGTTTATGCGCTTCGAGACCAGCCATTCACGAAGCGCAGATTCCGACGCGCATTTGAGGGCATCCGCGCCAAGCGAGCCATCAAGCCAGCCGTCAAAATCCTTCTCGTCCAAAATGACGGGCATGCGGTCGTGATAGGTCTGCATCCATTTGTTGGCACCGCATACGATGATCGTGCATGACAGGACATCTTCGCCGGCCGCGCGATCGCGCCAGCGATCCCAAAGCCCGGCGAAGGCGAGAATAGGGGAGCCGTCGGACGCCGTGAAAAGGTGCGGCTGCTTGCTGCCCTTGTCGCCGGTCCACTCGTAAAACCCGCTTGCCGGGATAATGCAGCGCTTCCCCCTGAAGGCATCGCGAAACATCGGCTTGTCGGCGACAGATTCCGCACGGGCGTTGAACGTCGCGGGTATCTCCTTCAGTGATTTCGCCCACCAGGCCGGGATGAGGCCCCAGCGCATCGGCGCCAGCTCGCGCTTGCCGTCTTTATCGAGGCGGATCACGTCGACGGTCATTGTCGGCGCGATGTTGTAGTGCGGCTGCAAATTGCGCGGCGGTCCGAAGACGCGGAGAAAGTGAAGCACCTCGGACCACGTGTAACGCTGAGTGAACCGCCCGCACATATCGCCTGCTGCTCCTAATCGAGAAATTTCTCATACACGCCGCGGAAGTGCTGCATCGTGAGCGGCTCCGCCTCGCCGAGGCTCTTGTCGACGATGCGCATCCGGTAGTTTCGGCGGCGGCATTTGCGGCATACGAACTTGAGCGATCCGAGAGAATGGCGCGGGCCCCGCGCCATAAGAAAGCGATGATTGAAGACGCGGCTATTGTCGCAGTTCGTGCAGATCACTTGCAGGGTTGAGCCGTGGCGGATGAGGTCATAGACCGTTCTCATCCTGCCTTATTGTTCCCTTTTTGTTCTAATTGTCAAGGAGAAACACGGCGGGGGGGGTAAAGACTTCTAGAAGCTCCATTTTTCGGCTTCCATAAACTCTTCGAGCGACATGCAATCGACGCCGAAGTGCTCGCAGATATTCGGGATCTTGACCGCGTTTGGCTTCTTCACTTCGTTGGTAACAACGGTTTTGTTTTCGCAAGCGGCTCGCGCGATTACGAAAGGATCGGCCACCCGGCCGCCGCGCAATAACTTCTTTTGTTCGATGTTCTGCTGAAAGTGCGGAACAGCATAGATTCTGGCGACGAATGCGCCTTCTTCTGGCGTCGGCGTCGCAAAGAGGGCGCGATTATTTTTGGCCCATTCGACCAAGCTTTCAATCGGCCCGTCCTCGATCTCACGGAACGCCTCGCGCGTCGATACAAGCCCGCCGGCGGCAACAAGCTGGTCGAAGCGTTGCCAAAGGGATGGAAAGCGGTTGCGATAGTAATTTTTGAAAAGCGAGGACAGCGGCGAATTGTCGAAGACGTAGCTCACTGCACGCCTCGGACGAAATACTCCTCAAGCGTGCCGACATTCTTCGGCTTCGTATCGAGATATTCGCCGAGTTGCGTTTCGTCGATGTGGTTCTGATGGTACTGATTGAACGCGAGGGCGACATAATCGCGCCCGAGATAGGCGAGCTTGCTCCAATAGGGATTGCCGCCGCTGCCTTCCTGCCTTTGGGCGGCCCATTGTCGCGCGGCGCGTCCGTAGTCCGCCTGCGTAATCAGATCGCGATCGAGGAACTTGCGAAAGATAAACTCGCGGCTGACGTGAAAGCGTTCCGCGAGAATTTCGGCCGTCCGTTCGGTTGGCGGCAGCCCCGCAAAAGCCGCCTCGAAAGCTCTTTCCGGCACAAGAAATTGCGCCGCGAAACGGTTGCACAGCACTTCGATGCGCTGCGAACGCTCAGGCAAGCGTTCAACGTACTGGTCGTTAATAGGATCGATGCCGCTGGTGTGGAATAGAAGATGCCCGAGCTCGTGGAACAGCGTGAAAATCTGCCGGGTTTTCGACGCGCTGTTGTTGACGTAGATGATCGGAAAAACCTCGTCGTAGAGGCTGAAGCCCGAAAAGCTTTCTTCGCGGAACGCATCTTTGAAAACAAAGATGCCGACGCGGTAAAGCACCTGCCGCCATTCCTTCAACGCCTCATCGGCGTTGCGCCAGGCCGTCTGCTGGTCGAGCGTTACGCCGAGATAGTCGCGCACACGAGCGGCCATTGTGTCGGGCGACATGCGGGCGGTGAACTCCACGTCCCGCGTGATGAGCCGTTCGGCCGGGTTGCGTCCTTGAGTAAGCTCATGCAGCCCGATCTGGAACGCTTTTGCTTTCCTCAGCAAAAACTGGATGCGGCGCGGAAGGCTGGCAAACTCGGCATCGGGCAGGGTGCGGAAAGTTTCCTCGATCCGGGGCACATTGGGCCGCTCGGGGAAAAAGAATACCGCAATCGGAATCCGAAACTCGTCGGCCATAGATTCAAGTTGCGGATAGCTCGGCAACACCGTGCCGGCTTCCCACGCCGCGATCTTCGGAAATTTCTGCGCAGCTTCCTCCGGGCCGAGCCCGGCGCGTTCGCGCGCCCAGGTGATCACGTCCCCGTTGACTGCAATTCCCTCAGGCATCTGTCACCTGTACCCCCCCCCGCCGTGTTTCAGTAAGTCACTTTGAATGTTGGGCTGTCCTCCGGCCGCGTGCGGCGGTGATCGTAGATCCGCGTGGTGGCGATATTGGCGTGGCCAAGCCACTCCTGCACCTTGGCCATGTCGGCCTGGTGATCGAGCGCGTTGGTGGCGGCCGTCGCCCGCAGCGCATGGGCGCCGATCTTGAAGCCGAGCTCGGCGGAATAAGCGCGCACCAGCTTATAGATGCCGTCCGGCGTGATCGCCTTGTCGAGTTCGCCGGTCATGCGGTTGCGGACTGGCCGGAATAGCGCGCCAGTGTCGTCCTCTCCGTGGCCGGCTGCAATGAGATATTCATGAATGAGCGCATGGGTGCCGGGATGCAGCGGCAGATATCGCCTTTTGCCGCCTTTGCCTGGCACGCTGAGATGCGGCACGCCTTTGCGCGTATGCCGGAAGTCCTTGACCTTGAGCTTGCATAGCTCCTCTCGCCGTAGCGCGTGGAAAAGCAGCGTCGAAAGAATGGCGCGGTCGCGCTTGTTGCGCGTGCTGTCGTCCTCATTCGATAAGCGACCCTGACGAAGAAGCCGTGAGAGGTCGGGCGCATCGAGTAGCTTGCGTGCCTGATGATCGCCAATGGCAGGGGTCTTGCCCTCTCCGCTTTCCGATTTCGGGCGAGCGACGCCTTTCACGGGGTTATGGGTGACGGCGTTCCGATCGCAGAGATATTCGAACAGCGCCGCGAGCGCCGAAAGCCGGTGCCGGGTCGATGCATCACTCCACGGCGCACCCCGCCGTGTTACTCGCGTTCTCAAATCGTCGCGCCAGGCGATGACATGCGCGCGCGTGACGACGCGAAATTCCTCCGGCCGCTCGATGCCGGCGAAGCGCATGAAGTCCTTCACCGCGCTCTCATAGGCGCGCCGCGTGTGCGCGTTCGTCAGGTTGGCAAACCATTCGATCTCGGGCGGCACGTCGGCGAGCTTTTGAAACTCGGCCGCCGTGAGCATCCGAGAAGCACGGGCGGGGGCAATCGTGGTGGGAAGCTGCTCGTTCATGCGCCCGCCGTGTTTTCCTCGTTCGCCTGGTTCACGGTCGGGAAGTTGGTCTTTCATCAATTTTGCCTCGGCTGCGTCTAACGTCGTTCGTTCGTGAGGGCCGGTTGCCTTCTGCTGCCGCGCTGAGGCCGGGTAAGTTTTTTAGCCTCGATCAGGTCTAGATCCCCCTCAATCGCGACCGGCACGACGATTGGAGCGTTGTCTAAAAATCCAAGGTTGGCGTCCGATGTCTCCAGCACAGTGCGCAGCTTCCGTTCCGCTTCGGCTTTCGTCGCCGCCTCGACGGGGATTGTCGCGAGGAGCGTGGCCTGGAACGTGAATTGGGTGGTGCTTTTCGTCATCGATCCCCCTGGTTTGTGTTCGTGCATCGAAACATGGTCGCCTCAATTCGACCGCGCGCGTCGGATACCGTAAAGCGCGGGCGCGGCCTCAATCTGTTTTGCAACCTCGCGCACCTTGGCCTCACCGCCTCGCTTCAACGCGAGCGAGCACGTGAAGTCGGCGAGCACGCGAAGAACAAGTTCGTCCGGAAGGTTGTCGGCCGCCGCTTCGAGCCGTTTCAGCAATTCGGTAAAGTATTCTAGGTCGTCGTCATCGGTCATCGACGCTTTATTTGCCGGCTCGCGGTCGGGCACGTAGCATTCCATGAGTGTGACGATGGCGTTGAGGGCCCGCATGGCCTGGTCGGAGAGTTCGGTGTTCGGCGGCGGCCGCCCGGCCAAGGCTCTCAGATTTTCTTCCACGCTGGCGAGGTAATTATATTGCTCGGTGTCGATCATGTTGGTCCCCCTGCCGGCGGTTCTACTATTGATAAAATATGTTATCAAGAGTAAAAGCCGGTAGGGGGTCGAGGTTCCGGTGGACGAGGTTGAGGACCGTCGGCCGCTTGAGGCGTTACCCCTCTCGGCTGTGCCGGTCGTCAGTTTCCGGCGCGGGCGTTCACACAAGGCCATCCAGCAGAGTCGAGTCGAGCGAAATTACGAATTCGACAGGAACACAGATAAAACCATTACGATGTAGGTGTTCGCTCTTTTGAGCTTCCAACCCACCCAAAATAAGAGAGACCAAGTAAGACCGCACCAAAAGACACTAAAAACTTACCGTAGGGTATGGTGGGAAAATTGCTAGCGGCTAATTCGATATTGGTAGGATTATTTGGATCATATAGTACCGATATAGACTTTCCTTGAACCAAACAACTAGCATTTTGCACACTTTTCACTGTTCCAGAAATCGATCCCCTTGCATTGATTTTCTGAAAGGCCACCTCATAGCTGCAGATATGTTTTGTAGCAAAATTGTTGCCGAAAGCTGTCGCGGGGATCCACTTAACGGGTTCGTCGTTACCAGATATTATTACGGCGTCTGTACCTACTGCTCCCTGCCGGAATTTTACGTCTTCCCAATATGAAACAAATCCACACACCATGAGGAAAAGGCCTAAAATCATGAGGCAGTAGAACGTCAATTCTCTATGACGCGGTGCATTACTCATATGACTTACACAGCCTTTCGCTGGCTAATTTTTATCAATGTCTGATGAGGAACGTAAGGCAAGTTATAATTGGTGACTTTCAATATCCCGCTCTGGTGTTGGCCCCATTTTCGGCGCAGGTGGTGAGTAACGCGGAGGCTGAGGTAAAGGTATCGGCAGAGGATTTTCTGGCTGATCTGGAGCTTCGGGTTCTGGCGGACCAAATGGGTTTGGTGAGCTAGGAGGAAGAAGGCTCGAATAATCCAGATAAGCTGGAACATCGGGTGAATAACCAGAGACATAATAGGGTTTGCCACTTGGATTACCGGGTGTACACGCATACGGATAGACCCAATAACCCTGTTGCAGTTGATACATTAGGCGATCTTCTTCAGCTTCAGCCAACTTATATTGAACATATTCTATAGCATCCCACACCGCGGCAACGATCGCGATTATTACCGGTGCCGCAGATTGTTGTCCGGTCTGATCAGTTCTTGTAAGAGGGTTGCTTCCGACGTAGGGATAAGTCGAATACGTCCCGCGCAAAGAAGCGCCCAACCCAATCGGATCGGACTGAAGATAGCGGCCATCAAGGTTGTAGATACGCGCGTTGTTCCATGCGGTGGAACTCTCGCTGTCGGCATACTGGCCGGGGAACGGGCGCTTGTTGTAGGTGAGCGTGCCGGACGGGGTGCCGGCGCCGAAGGGGTTCGGTTGCAGGCCCCATGCCAGCACCTTGGTCGCGTCGTAGATGAGGTGCGGCGCGTTGCGCCAGTCGGGACTTGTTGAATAAATCGTCGCGCCGCTCCCCGTCATAACGGCGATAGGGGCGGGATTGTGGCTGAACCCTTTTATACCTGTTCCGCCGAGAAGCGTAGCGACCAGCGTGTTCGGTAGATAGACGGTTTCTTCTATCGCCGTGCCTGTGCTGCCATACTCGCCAAGCAGATTGCCTTGCTCATCATAAACGTATTCATTCTTCCCACCAGTGATACCGGTTGCTGTTTTTGATAGCCGTTCTCCGAAACCATTGATGCCGTAGGTGGTCGTTGCCGCGGCGGCGGTGACGCTGACGGCAAGACCTCTCCCATCATAACTCCATGTATGCGTGCCGTCGTAGGTCTGATTGCCGTCGCTGTTATAAGTGAAGCTCTGGGTTGTCGTTCCTGTCAGCGACGAAAGCTTGTTGGTGCTGGCGGTATAATTATATGTCGTCGTTCCGCTGAGCGTCGAGCTTAGGCGATTGCCATTGCTGTCATATGCATATGATGTTGTGGCGGTGCCGTTAAAATAGCTGGTGAGCCTGTTCACGCTGTCATAGCCGTAGAACTGGTTGCTGAGGCCGGTTTCCTGCAGCTCGGTTAATCGACTGATTGTTGACCGTCATGGTGGCTACAATCGGATTGGTGCCGCTGTTTTCGATATAGGAACTGGTCGGCGCATTCGAGCTGCTTGTTCCATACAAAGCAGTGGTTGTGTAGGTCAGGGTAAAAGCTTGACCGCTAAGTGAGGTGCCGGGAGCAAGGCCGAATAATGATCGGCTCACTCCATCCGTTGTTGTTCCCGCAACGGACGACCCGGTCAGTGTGCCGGTTACTGTGGTCACGACCACCTGCGCATCTGCCGACGACCAGCAGAAAAATGCAACCAGCGCCGGGAGCGCCATGGCTGTGGCGCAGGGGGCGGCTTGACTGATGACGAATTTCAAAATGGAACGAAATATGGAACCGGGATCGAACGGGCGAAGGGAAGGGTCGGGATCCCGGTTCTGCATGTGGCCGCTTTGAAGCGAGACAACTGATTGTTGCGCACGTTTTACACTATGTTTCTGTATTTAGCAAATTGTCGCACTATCCTTCGGTTACCCTGCCGCCCGTGCTTCAATCCTTGGCGTAACTTGTGGCCCCTGCCCCGTTAACGGGCCCATTCATCATCGGCCTTGTGTCGGCAGGCAATTAAATACATAACTTATCTGTTCTTCGCCTGCCTGCAGTAATCCTCAATGAAGGAGGTTCCGATGTTCGATCGGTATTCCGGCGTAGTCGCGGTGGCTGCTTTGGTTCTGGGGCTCATGGACGCGGCGGCGGCACAGGCCGCCGGCACAAATACGTTCCAGCTGCAATCATCCGCGTTCGCGCCGAATGGAAATATCCCGCCGAAATTCACGTGCGAGGGAAAGAACGTCTCGCCGCCGCTGAGCTGGTCCAGTGCGCCGGCTAAGACGCAGAGCTATGCGCTTATTGTCGAAGATCCCGATGCGCCGAAAGGCCCCGTGACGCACTGGCTCATGTTCAATATTCCGGCCAAGCTCACGGCGCTGCCGGATGCGACCGCCTTGCCGCCGAACGCGAAAGACGGGCTCAACAGCGCGAACGCAAAGGGCTATCACGGCCCCTGCCCGCCGAGCGGCAAGCACCATTACGTGTTTACGCTCTATGCCCTCGATGCGATGCTCAACATCGCGTCGCCGTCAACAAAAGCGCAGCTGCAGACGGCGATGACAAGCCACGTGTTGGCACAGGCGACCTTGACCGGTCTCTACGAAAAACAAAAACCCAAACAGCCCACGCGCGATGACATCGTAAACGCTCGCGCCTCGCGCCCGAAGTAATTCACGCTTTGAGCTCGCGCCGCACCTGCTCAGCTGGTTTGTCTTCCCGCAACCCGACATAGACCGTCTGTCGCAAGAGATTGTCAGCGGTCCAGGTTAAAAAGGTGATCTCGGCGACCAGTTTCGGCTCGACCCAATGCACGCGGGACAGCACGAGCGGCGAGCCGAAGCGCGTTGAGTGCGGCGGCGGTACGTTTAAGGGCGACTTCGGCCGCTTCAGCGGATCGAGGCGCCGGCGCAGATCCTTGAGCACCTTCTCAGACATGCCGGTGCCGACGCGGCCGGCGTAGATGAGTTTGCCGTCATCGGTGTAGTAGCCGAGCAGGAGCGCACCGAGGTGCGGGCGCGATCCTTCCGGATCGGTCCATCCGACCACCACGAATTCCTGGCGGTTGAGGCATTTTGCTTTGCGCCACAGGCCGCGGTTGCCCGACGCATAAGGCGCGTCGGCCGTCTTCGACACGACGCCCTCGTAGCCGAGCTTGCAGGCGTGCTGGCGGATAAGCTCGCCGTCGCCCGTCTCATGACCATTGAACTGCAGCCCGCGGATATCGGTCACGATCGGCTGCAGCAGGGCTTTGCGCTCGGTAAGCGGCAAGCGCGCCGTGTCGCGGCCGTCGAGATGCAGAAGGTCGAAGGCGTAAAAGACCAGGCGCACGCCCCCTGCCCCGTCGGTCGCGGCCTGGGTTTCAGCGAAGCTCGGCACACCGTCGGCACCGACGCCGCACAATTCGCCGTCGAGATAGGCGGTCTTCGCCCGCACGGCGCCGAGCGCCGTCGACATGCCGGGATATCTGGCTGTCCAGTCGAGGCCGGTGCGTGTCAAAAGCCTGGCCTGGCCGCGCTCGATGCGCGCCGCCATGCGAAAACCGTCGAGCTTGATCTCATGCAGCCATTGCGCCCCTGACGGAGCCTTTTCGACCAGCTGCGCAAGCTGCGGCGGTATCCATTGCGGAAGGGCTGACTTCGGCGGCATGTCTCAAACTGTATGTCACCCGCGAAGGGCTGGCATCAATTCGCGCTATCGGATTTCTGATGATGTGGCTTATTTGAGCTTCCGGTTGAGCCGCAGAAAATCAGGGGTCATCGACGCTCAGGAACCGATTGAGGGCGTAATTGTCCTCGTGGATTGTGCCGAAGCACCCGGCCACGGCAGTCACAATCATCTGGGTCGCGGTTTGGCCTTTTGCGGCGGCAACTTCCTCGCAAGCGGCCCAGGTGGCGGGCTCGAACACGAGCGCACGCCATTGTGGGGCATAATTCGCGAGCGGCATCGGTGGCCCGAAATTTTTGACGCGTCGGTCGGCCATGGAAAGGAACCGGAATGAGCAAGAGAGGCCTAGTGGTGGATATATCGTCAAAACCGATCTATGTGGAGCAAGAACCCATCGAATGGCACGGTAGGGAGCATTGGCCTCCTGGCGGGCCCCGTTCGAAATTGGTGGGTTTGAGAAGTCGAGGCATCCCGGAGAACACCCTTCGGGCCTGGCTGCTGTATTGGGATGAGCTAGCGGCTGCAGATTCTTATACGCCCACTATAAGAACCGACGACGAGCAGTTCCTAATTGATTCTCAGTTTTTGAAACTGATCAAGACGTCCAGTTCTTCAATGGATGGAGAAAGGGCCGAGCAGTTTGCCGCATTCCAGGATTTAGAGCGGTTGGAGCCGGGCTTGTGGTGCATGGCCTCGGAAGAGGCTGCATCGAATATCGAAATATCGGCTCAGCCGATGCAGGGACGGGTCGCGCTGATCAGGTTGTATAATGTCTTCCCCATTCCGGAACGCGAAACTCCCTTTGCGGACATTTTGGAGTTCAAGGAACGCCGCAAGGATGAGTTGATCACCCTCCGGATGGAATTGGAGGACATGTATCAGCGAATCATCAATTCCGATGATCCGGCAGCGGCCTTTGCCACGGAGACTGATCGCCTGGGCCAGGCCGTAAAGGACGTGGTGGCAGCGACGAAGGAATCTGGCTGGCGGCTGCGGTTCGGGGGGATCGAAACCCGCATCAAGTGGGAACTCGATCCGAAGTGGTTTGTGGCCGGCGCAGCCGGCGGAGGCATGTTGGCTGGGCCGCTGGGCGCGATTATCGGAAGCGCGGTGGGTCTTGTGCCAAAGGTTGAGTTTAGTTCCCGTGCAGCATTGGAACGCTCTCCGCGGCGGAAAACCCCATACGAGTATGTTGCGTTGGCTCGTCGCGAGTTCGGAAGCGTCACCGGCTGACAAATTCAAGGCCCGCCGCTTTGAGCGGCGGGCCTGGCCGGAACCGATCAGCTGTCCGAACGCTCGCGGGGCTTGTTTTCCGTGCACACGATCCGCCCCGAAACCGAGATCTGCTCGTGAATGATGAGATCGAAGCCGTTGCCTTTCTGGTGCGGCCATACCGCGCCGACTTCGTGCCAAATCGGCTTGTCCAGGTCGTTCTTGGGCTGCGTCACGACATAGGCGATGTGGGTTGGTCTGTTGCTCATGGTCTTTCCCTTCAGAGGCCCGGAAATGAGCCTTCGAGGGCGACCGGCCGCGCCTGGGGGTCAGCGGCAATTGCAGGGGAAAAATGAGCGGAGTGGTGCGGGCCGGCGCATGGCGCCAACACGGTCCCTTATTTTTTGCTTGCCAATAGCAAGGCGGTGACGCGCGCAGGCGCAGGTTCGCTTTCAATCGAGGGTCATTCCCCACGGCTCTCTGCGAAAGAAAGGGTCATCAGCAGCGGCCGAAAACACGCGTCCTATGTCGGCCAGCCAAGTGAACGCCGGACAAAGCAACGGCGCACAGTCGGTCGCGGCCTGCACGCAAAGGAAACGGCCGGTGAGAATTCGCGATCGCGCGTGAGGGGCGGAGCGGCAGCGAAAATAGTGCCGCGGCACGGACAGGTGATTTGGTTAGCCGGTCGGCTCGTCGGCTCGCAAGAAGCGACCTCGGGCCGTAATCTCTCGCCGTTCCTGGCCGACCGCCAAACTTATCACAGAACACTTAGTAGATTCGCCGCCGGTGGTTTTCCGGTATGAATTTTTGCAGGAGGGGAGACGGAGGAAAGGCGATGAAACACGATTTTAAAGCAACGCCCGCAGATGTAAGAAAGCTATCTGTTGTTGAGGCCGCGATTGTGGCCGCTGGTTATGAGTTTAGGGAAGTTGAAAACCCTGAAGACTGCCCGTCGTGTTTTTCGCGTCCACTTTTAATTTATGCCATTGGCCTTGCGAAGTATGCTCCGGAAGATGTGTGGCAAAGGTCACTGGCCCCGCTTGCTGCGCGGTTGGCAAATACAGCCGATAAAGATGAGGTCGAGCTTGCGCGCGGCCAATTCCTCACGGTCGAAACTTTTCGCCGGGTCATTTCGATGTTTTGCGCGGACGATCTGAAAAGGCCGCAACTGGCAGATTGGTGTCGCAATACATGGAATTTTTGCGACGCTCTTACCCATTCGCATGAATTGTCGGGTGTCCGCTGTCTTCCGGTCAGGGCGGCGCTGCTATTGGGCGAGCGTTCACGGCTCCCATTCGGCTCTATGCACTATGCATTTGAGGATGTTTACCAAGGCGACGCTGAGATGGCGGCCTATGACGCCTGCGAGGCGGTGATGCTCTGCTGTTTCAGGGGCGGCATGCACCGCCGCCGGAAGTATTTCACCGTCGCCGCGCAGATTTTGGATGAGGCAATCAGTCTCACCGGCACAGCGGAAATTGCCGCGTAAAAAGCGCGGCAAAACAAAATTAAGACTTGAGAACGGCTGGGCTTAACGATGAACGACAACACCAAGCCGCTTTGGCCCGTTCTAGAATTTCGCTTCATTCCAACTTTGGCAGGGCGGCATCCTGTTCTGCGCTACGACGCGGCAAGCTGGACGCCGGATGACGGCTCCTATGATCTTGCATTTATCTGGAAACAGCATGCGATGGCTATCACTCTACCGGCCCGCAGAAACATACTCTGGTCGTGGGTTGATACGCATTGGGAGACGGCGGAGCGACGGCACACAGACGGAAATCCACGGCATTACGCGTTGCGAGACGGAGCTACTGGGTGGGGCGGCTCCTGGGGACGATGGCAGCATCCGAACGAGCGCGCGGCGATGGAGGCGGAAGTCAAGGCCAAGGCGTTATGGGGCGAGGCTTATCGTATCTCAATCGACTTCCAGCCATCAGCTCCGCACATCCGGCTCGGTCTAGTCAGGGAGCGCGATAGCGAGCAGCCCGTCACAATACCCGAAAATGCTGTCTGCTTTATGTGCGGCGATCGCTTCAATCCGGGAAAGCAATACGGCATCGGCAGCCCGTTTCGAACAGCTATAGCCGATTTTCATGCGTGATGGTTTTTGCACCGCGCGGGCAACCGCGACGGGGACACGCCTCAAGATGCGGTTATGAAGTGGAGCCGCAGAAATGGAGCGCCGCACAATTCTTGAATTACCCAACAGATCGAGGCTGCAAGACGATACCGCTGCGCAACTGCGCGAAGGTGAGTTCGCGGCGGGCAGATAATCGCATTTCCGGGGTCAACGCGGCTGGCGGCACGAGGCGTTCAAGTATGGGGTCAACGGGTGCGCCGGGTCCGAACGTGAAAGGCTCGGTGCGGAGTAGCCCGCCGCTGTCGTCGCGCACGATCTCGCGGGCTTCAAGCAACGTCGCAATGGCGTCGTCGTCGTCGCGGTAGGCCGTCGCGACAATGAGAACTTCCAGCTTGTCGGGGGCCTTTGATACCGGTAATGCGGTTGCCCGCTTCATCAAGGCCGAAAGCTTCTCGTCGGGCCGCCGCGCGGTGTGCCGCACCCACGCTTCTGCGATCATCGTCACGGCGGTAGCGTTCTCGGCGTGGCAGAACAAAAGCATAAGTTGATAGTAGATTGCCTTGGCGTCCGGGTCTTCCCACGGCGTTTCGACACGCACCACGCGTTCGGGCGTCGTGACGATGAATTGCGTTTTTATTTGCCCGGCATCGAACAGCAACCGCTCGGCCAAGGTCATGTTGGGAGCCATGCGCTGCACGGCGGGATGGGGTGCCTTCATTTTGGTTTCAGCGGGTGGATGGCCGGAGGCTGTCGGATCGGCTCCCCGCCCGCGCGTCTGAGGTTGGCATCGATTTCGTCGAATTTTTCCTGATTTGCCCCATGCCAAACTAAAAGCTTGGCCGTGCGGGCGAAATAGTAGCCAATCCCGATGAGCAGTGCGGTATTGAGCGCGGCGGTTGCGGCGGCGCGCGGTGACGCAATGAGGCTGCTTACAAGGAAGTCGCTGGACAGCGCGGTGCAGGCCCCGGCGACGATCAAATTTCGTCCTGTGCGCTTTTTCAGGTCGGGCGGCTCCAAGCGACGAAAGCCGAGGCGGGCGTGTCGCCACAATTCAGGCAGCTCGATCATTCGGGACCGACTAACTTTGCTGTTTGCGCCAAGGCGGTCATAGCGGCGCGCACTTCGGGACGTTGGGCCTCATGTTGCAAGGGGCCGGTCACGAACAGCCCGGCAAGGTCGTAGAGAGCCTTCCTGACAGTCGGGAAGTGCATCAGCGCGCCGAGCTCTGGCGGCGTGGCATAGTGGAAGCCTTCGGGCGGCGTGGTTCGCGCTTTCGGGGGCCGTCCTCTGGCTTTCATCGGGCGCGCGGCAATCATGCGCAATTGTAGCAGCAAAGCCGCCAATTAACATAACTATGTTGTTTAATATATTTTGATTTATGCACGTTGAAAGAGGCCCGGTCGTCGCGTCTTGATGACGATTTCCGGCGCAGGATTTTGAATCTGCGAAGCTGTTACGGGCGGCCACCATCCCCCGGCTTTGAGATAGCGCTTTTGTTCCTCTGAGAGTTGGCGTGCGGTTTCGTAGGACGCTTCCCACCAAGCAACCCACGCGCGCCAATCTTCGGGACTTGTCGTGTGGTTGGGCGCGTGCATGCCGAGCGCGGCCGCGATTGTCGTGATAGTATGTGGTACACGTGGCGTGTAGGTGAAGGCGGACGATGGCGCGACAAAAGCGGCAGCATGCAAGCGCAGCGGCGGCCCCAAGGCTCAAGGACATGCCGCAGGTCGATCCTGCGGCTCAGTGTCGCCGGGCGGAGGCTAATTCCCGAGAAACTTTCCAATTGCTCGGGGGAACGGCGATTAGAGCAGAGGGGGGCACCAGAGAGTTTCGCCACATCTATACTACGGAAGTCGGTAGCTTAGGACCCCATCATTTTGCATTTCCGTCTGGGTCTGACAGGAACGTGTTCATTCGCAATATTATCGCGGGGGTTTTCAGAGATGTTCCAAATAGGGGTGTCGGTCTACAAATCACACCTGATGGCATAGTTATAGACATAGCGCCTCCCGGAGATGGTCTTAAACCCATCATTCTAACGGTGCGCAATACCCTAGAGCCTTCTCGTAAAGGCATAGGTGATATTCTCCGGATAGCTAGGGAACTCGGCATTAAAAGCGTTGTTGTTGAATTTGACGTTGACCAGTATAATGACGGTATTATGGACAATACGGCGCATGACTTGAACGCACTCGCCGGTAATCTGGGCTATACGTCATTTGAGCAAGCTAAGATTGCCCTAGAACGGGGAGCGCCTACAACGGCACACGAGAAACCGGCCCGTGTGAAGGCGCAGCCGCGCGCCTTATGGGAAGACCGCAAGGGAACGGACGCAAAGCTTTCGCCGCCTGAGTTCATCGCCAAGCACTACGCGGCCGAAATGGCGGCGGGGACTCTGCATCGCGGCGTGATCGCGAAAGAAGACAAGCCGCTTGCGGTAAAGCTCGCGAGTTGGCTGCGCACGCATGACATGCCCGAGGGCGTGGACATTCCGACGCTGCCCGAGTGGATCACTCGGCAGGCCGAAGCCGGCAAAGCAAAGGCGTTTGCTCCTGCGGGAACGGAAGGCCGGCGGATTTATACCGCTCTTTGGAACCGGCGGCGCCGCGCCGAGCGGCGAGAAGCGAACCTGTAAAAAAACTTACTGTCCACTTCTTGACAGCCTAGAAAATCTCATATAGCGCTGCCCTTGCGGGAAGCCTGCGCGCTCCCGTCGCGCACGCCATCCCCCGCCTAGTTAGGGCGAAGCGATGTCGTCTCAAGCTGTGCAAGCGCCGGACCGGCCGAATTGGCTGCGGCGCGCTCTCCCCCCGGCGCGCAAGGCGCTGGTCTGGTTGGGGCGGGGGCTGAACTCCCTCTATCAGATATTTTCGGCGGTGCTGTGGGCCTTGTTGATCGTCGGCTTGCTCGCGCGCGGATTGGAAGCAAGGCACTCGTGGGTAACTGAACGGTGTGAGGCGCTTTGGTCGGTCAAGTTCGACCGGCAAGCGGCCGAAATGAGGGCCGCGCCATGACGCGCCCGCGTGATCGCTCTAACGCCGTCGTTCCTTTCCGCGCCGGCCCGCGTAGCGTGCTCGGCGGCTACGGTGCGGCCGACGCCAGCTTACTTGCGCGGCTCGATGCGCCGATTTTCGGCGAGGTCGTGGACGACGACGACTTTATCGATATCGAGCCGGACTATTTCGCGCAGCCAATGCACGAAAGCCTCGAATTCCCCGCCCCGCCGGCGGCGGCTGAAGTCCCCCCACCGTGGCCGGTTTTAACTCCTGAGTTGTACGCGTGGCTTCATGAGGGCTGGCAGGCCCGGCGGCGGGAGGACATACGAGATTTCCTCTGCAATGCGTTCGCGGTTGTCGCGTGGATGCTCGCATGCATTTGGGGCGGCATCGAGGTTGATCGTTGGTTTTTTGAGAACAACGACCCGCCGGCGGCAATGCGCTCCGGCGAATTGGTCGCGCGCCTTGAGAACAATCAATGCGTTGCGAATGTGTGGGCGTCGGCTGGGTCGGGCAAGGGCGGACATTTTGATACCGTGCTCGACAGCGGCAACTCTACAGGCGGCGTCACACTCACGCGCGCTGACGCCGAAACCGCCGGCCTCGATGTCGGCTCGCTCTGGTTCGTTTTTCCGTACAGGTCCGTTAGCGGCCTCGGCTGGGAGGCGCATACCTCGCTGCGGCAAGTACGGATCGGCGGCGCAGTCCTGCGCAACGTGCCGGTTGACGTGATTTCGGAAACCGGCGGCGTGAATGAATCATTGATCGGCTTTGCGCTGCTTAAGCGCCTGCATTTCAGGATGCGGGGCGATTCCTGCGTGCTCAGTTGGTGAGGGAGGCTTAAGCGGTGCCCCTTTGCCCCGAGACGTTTCAATCCCTGCGTTACGGTCATGCCGCCTGTCACTCGGCCCGCGCCGGCGCGTTCATGCTCGGGCTGGCCGGAAGCATCAAGGCGTCGCCGGCGCTGTTGGGACACAGCGCAGTGACGCCGCTCCTGCGCCTGTGGCAAAGCTTCGGCCTCGATGATCGGTCATTCAGGATCGGCGCGGCGCTCTTTGTGCTGGTCGGTTTCTGGCAACTCGTCATGGGCCTGCGGTCGGCGGCGTCGCATGATGACGATTTCAGCATCACGAGCTTTGCGATTTCGGCCGGGGTGGCGCTTGCGATCTTCACGTATTGGGATGATGCGCCGCGCATGCTCGGCTTCAACGCGATAGGGGCGGCGCTGGTGCATGCGTTCTTCCTCGCGTTGCTCGCCGACTGCGCCATGAATTGTTTCTACCTCCAACTGCGCGGCTTCCTGCCCCGCCGTGTTCCCCCTGTCGCCGGCACGGCGCGCGTCGGCGCGGGCGCGCAAATCATGACGCAGGCGCAGAATGCGCGGCTCGCCGTGATGGCCGGCGAGCGTGATCGCGCACTAGCGGATTGTGACCGCATGGCGCGGTTACTTGAGGTCCAGCACGAAGCCGCTGGCCTCCTGACATTTCCCGGCGTCTCCCGCGCCGTGCTGGTGGCGCTGCATCCGGATCGCGCCACGACGGAAGCCGACAAGCGGCTTGCAACGGCACGGTTTCAGACGGCGCAAGGTGTGCTTGAAAAAATCAGGACCCCCCGGCGATGAATCAAGGCAACGCCTTCCTCGGCCTGTTGTGGTTGGTAGGCGCGTATCTGGTTTTCGGCTGGCCGGCCGCGCTCCTCGGGCTGCTGCTCATCGCCTCGTGGGTTGAGCCAATGATTTACCGGGGCATGGGCCGCGTGTGGCGCAACTATGCGGGGCGGCGCGGGTTCGCGTATCAGTCGCCACTTGAACAAGCCTTGCGGCGCGGATCGCAAGGTTTCGCGCTCATGGTGCTGGCGGTTCTTGCCGCTGCTGCACCTCATTTCTGGTTGCACGGCCTCGCCCGCCTCATCCCGGCTTCGGCCGCATTGTGGCTGCTGCTGGTATGCGCCGCGCTGTTTGTCGCCGGCGGCGTGCGCTTCAGCGAAGGCGTGCGCAATTCGGCCGGCGCGCGCGGCGAAGTGAAATGGTCAACGGCGGCGCTGCGCTGTGTCGTCGGCGTGGCGCTCGGCTTTTGGGTGCTGCGCGATCTCCCCGCCTTGATTGGCCTGCCGCTGCGCGAAGTGATCGGCTCTGCCGGTCTTCCTGCCGGTGCCGCGCCCGTGTTTCTCGATGTGATTACCGCTGTGGCCTTGACGGTCGCGCTGTGGCTCGCGCTCGTCGGCGTCATGCGTGTGGCGCTGCTGTCATGGCCGCGCCGCCGGGCGCGCATCGAGGTCGAGGATTTCATCGAAGAAAACGAACCTTCTTGGGAGTGAGTAAACACGGCCGGGGGGCTTGGTGGCGAAAGGTGAAGGCCATGAGCGAAGCGAAACCCGACGCGCAACTGCGGGCGTTCAACGCGGACGATGCCCGCGCAATCGCGCGCAGCATTATCGAAAGCGCGGCCGGCCGCGCCTGTGCGTGGTCGCCGGCGGCGGTTGAAACGCTGGCCGCGCTCATCCTGTCGGAAGCCGTCAACATGGCGCGGGTGGTCGTGCGATGATCTGGAACGGCTCCGCGCTCGGCTTCACGCGTGAGCGTGCGCCGATTGCCTATGACGGCAACGCGCCGACGCTCGTTTTCGGGCCGCCCGGCAGTTCGAAAACGGTCGGCGTGGTCATGTGCCAGCTTTTGGACGAACCGGGCCGCCGCAGCTTCGTGGTGATCGACCCAAAAGGCGAGTGCGCGGCCGTAACTGCGCGTTACCGTCGCGAGGTCTGCGGCGCTGAGAATGTCAAAATCATCAACCCCTTTGGGGTGCTGGTCGAGCAGCGGCCGGACCTGAAAAGCGACGGCTGGAATCCGCTCGGCGATCTCGATGCGAAGTCGCCCACACTCGGCGATGAATGCGCGGCGCTCGGCGATGCGCTGGTGTCGGAAGACAGCAACAAAACGCAACCGCATTTTCCAAACGCCGCAAAGTCGGGGTGGACGGCCGGGAACAAGAATGAGGTTGTCGAAGCGGCAAAGCTCAACTTGCGGCCGTCGCTGCCGGCGGTGCGAGCCGCGCTCACGCAGGATGCGAAGGCGCTCAAAAAGTGGGTGGAGAAAATAATGGCCGGCGGCGATTACGATCTCATCACGCGGCTGCGGAAGTTCTCCGCCTCGACGGACGAACTGGAAAACATCAAGAGCACAATCGAGGTTAGCTCGGCATGGATGACGGGCGAGATGCGGGTCGACATGGATAAGCCGGGCGGGGTGAGCTTCCGGGCCTGCACGCAACGGCCGACAACCATTTACGTGATCCTGCCGACGCAGGAGCTTCAAAACAAATCGGTCTATCTGCGCCTCGTGCTGTCGGCCGCGCTGCGAGCGCTTTATCGCGAAGGCGGCGTGCCGACAACGTTGGAGGTCGAGGAAGGCTTTGTAATCGGCCACCATGCCGAAATCCTGCAAGCCGCGTCGATCCTGCGCGGCTTCGGGCATCGCCTCACGATAATTTTTCAGTCGTTGCAGCAAATCAAAAATCTCTATCCGGACACACACGGCCTGTTCATGAGCGGCGCGGTGCTCGGCTTCCGGCCGGGCGATCTGGAAACCGCCGAGTGGATGTCGAAGCGGGCGGGCGATGCATGGCGGGCGTCGCCGAGCTATGCTGATCCGGCAACGCCTACGGAGCTTAGGGTTAAACCGACTTGGAAGCCGGAAAAGCGTGAGCGCATTTCGGTCGGCAAAATGTTCAGCATGCCGCAAGGCCGCGCGCTCGTGTGGCTGCCCGGCGATGAAGCGCCGCGCATATCGTGGGTGCGAGGATATTTCGATATCCCCGAACTCGCGGCACGAGCGGACCGCAATCCGTATTACACGGGGCCGGCGGCGGCGGCGCGTTCTGCAGGACGGGCGCGGTGGGCATGGCGCAGCGCAGCGGCTGCGGTGATCGGCGTCGGCGCCCTCGCGGCCGGCGTCGCGTTGGGGCCGACGTTTGAGGAATTGAAGGCGGCCTTCGGCGGCGGCGAGCAATGGGCCGCGCGCGAGATACACAAGCGGCCCGAAGCGGGCTATAATCCGGCCTCGCCCCGGAAAAAGCGAGATGCCGCGCGGCGCGCAGCAACCCGCGAAACGAGGGCTTTCCCATGAGTGACAGCGATAACGACAACGGCAGACTTGCGCCCGAAGCGCACGAAATCGACCCTGCCGCAGAAATGGAAGCGCTGCGCAAGCGCGAGCCGCTTAAGGTCGATCTCGCGCACGAAATTCTCGAAGAAATGGGCAAGACGGTCGGCTTTGACCACAACATTAAGTTTGAGGACGGCGAATTTGTGCTGGTCGCATCGCGGCAAATTAACGACGCACAAGTGCTTAAGGGCGAGGTTGCGCGGGCCGCGACGCTGCAAGCGATGCTTGATCGCGTCATAGCAAACGACGGGTACCGCCTCTGGGATTCTACGCCTGCGAACAAAAACGCGGGCGACGCCGGCCGCGAGGAAATCCGCGCCATGCTCGATGAGCGGCAACGCGACGAATGGGAAGCGGTGCATGGCGCGCACGGCGTCGAGGAATTGCCGTCACAGCTAGAGGCGCGGCACGAGCGCGAGCGGGCAAACCTCGAATTGCGTCTTGATCTGCGGCCGCCGCAGCCGGGGGAGTTTACGTCGCTTGATGACTTCGTGCGCGCGTCGCAACCCATGATGCGGGAAGAATGGAAGGCCGGCCGCGCTGAAATTCTCGGGATGGTCGATGCCGAAGACCGCGACATTCTCAAAGCTTGGGCGGAGGACTGGATTGATGACGCCGACCGTGCGAAAGCGGCGGCGGAGATTAAGGAACTCCGGGGTGATGTCGAGCAACGGATAGCAGAATATCAGCCGTGGCGCGGCGAGTTCGCTTCGCTCGATGCCTTCATGTCGGCAACCGAACATCTCGCGGAGCATACGGAAGCGCAGCACATTCGCGACGGCGAGGACGCAACCGTTATCATGCCCTCGGCCCTGAAGAGCGACCTTTTCTCGTTCGGAGTCGCACTGAGCGAGATGGTCGAGGGTCTTGCTTGCAAGGTCGAAGCCGCGCTCTGGGCGGGGAGCCAGATCGGCGACAGCCTCGGCCGCACGGTCGATACCATGCTCGGCGCGGTGTTCGGCTTCTTCGTCGCCGAACCGGAAATGACGGCGCAGCAAGTGCATGACACCTTGCAGTCGGCCGGCAATGTCGAGACGCTGCACGCGCGCGAGGTCGCGGCGGCCGCCGCCGGCGAGGGCGAAGCGTACGAATTCCGCGCGATGATGGCGAAGAACCAAGACGAAGCGCAAAACGTGCGCATGTCGATGCTGCTCGGCACGAACGCGACGGCCGAGGCGACGCTTGACGCTGACGAACAGGTCGCGGAACGGCGGCTAACGCTCTCTCGCTAGGGCAGCGCGCCCCTTTCTCGAAAATAGCTCTCGGGCCTTATGCCGCGCGCGGGGATGGGTCCGCTGTGTAAAGCGCAATCCTCACAATGACGGTCCCCATTTCCGGAAATACTGCGCCCATGTGATGCGGCCATCCTGCGCCGCTGCGAGGTCGGCCAACTGCTCGGCGCACATGCTGCCGCCGCCCCGCGTCACGGTTGGCCGCAACGGAGTTGCAAGGCGCTGCCGCCGATTGCGCATGACCGCGCGAAATGCGGGGGACATGGAGCCGCCGCCCTCCCGGCCCTTTCCTTCGCGAGTCGTCGTCTTGCCGCTGTCGGATAGGCGGGAAGTGACCGGCGGGCTTGATGGCCGCCACGCCGTGATCCGCCGCCGTGCGCGCCGCAACAGCGCCACGATGATGAGCGCTTGAGCGGTAGTTAGGGTTTTGAGCTTCGGTTTCGGCTGCGTCCTCTCCGCTCTTGCGTGCCGCCATGCGGCGCGAAGCGCATGCGGGGTGAGGATTCGATATTCGCCGCCGTGGGATTTCCTCGATCCCCGGCGGCTAGCGCGATAGCCCTCGCTTTCGACTCTCGTCGTGTTCCTCCGTCTGCGTGGCTTCCGCGTCGTCGTGCTCCGTCACCCGCAGTAATTCCGCCATGCGCTCGGCCGCACGCACTTCAACCGCGTCGCCGGCCTCGGCCGCGCGGGCGCGGCGCTCAACCGATTCAGCCGGCGGCACGGCGGTTGTCTCGCCCTCAACGCGGCCGAACAGCATACGGCCAAGCGTCTCGGCGACTTTAGCGAAGCCGCTCCAAAATCCGGCGCTGCGGTCGCTCTCCGGGGCCGCTGAGCCGGTCGAAGCTTCGCCGGGGATGGAAGCGCCGGCGACGGATCGGCGGGCCTGTACGGCCTCCGTAGGCTCCGCCGGCGGGTAATAGTCCTCAAGGATCGTTTCGCGCGGCTCGGCGGATGGCGCCTTATGCGGATCTCCATGCGGATCTGGCTTGCCGCCCTGCGCGACGCCGGCGGCGTCAACTTTTGATTGCCAAGCGGCGTTGGCGGCGTCGCGATCAAAATTCCCCGCCACGCGCGCGGTCATGTGATCGGCGGCTGCAGCGAACACCCGCGCAATTTCCGGAGCATCGGTGCGGTCGGCGGGCTTGGTCGGTTCGGCCGCCCGGTGCGAAGCGTCCATATCCGCGTAATGCCGGGCCTGACGGACATCCCGGTGCGCCGGCTCCGCCGCGGCGAGTTTCGCGAGCAGGTCGCGCAACTGTGGATGTTCGGGCGTGTTGTCAGGCTGGTGCGCCTCGCGGCCCTCGCCTTTCGGCGCCAGCACCGCAAGCAATTCCGCCGGCGCAAGACGCCGCGGCGCTTCTTCGCCCGGCGCTTGCTGCTGTGTCTGCCCTCTCTTGAGATCGAACATGGAGGCTGCGCGGCGGTCGTCGGTGCGGCCCATCTGGCGGGCGAGCTCCTTCACGTCCTTGGCCGTGTTGCGCGCCACGAACAGCGCCGCCTTGTCGCGGTGCCGGGTCATGGCGACATAGCTCGATGCGCTGCGCCAATGCTCCGAGTGGTAGAGGAAAACTTGGTCGAGCGTGCGGCCCTGGCCCTTGTAGATGGTGCCGGCGTAGCCGTGGCGGAACGCGTCGAACGTCGCGGCGTGGAAGGTGATGCGCTTCGGCTGCCGGCCGTCGAGCATCACGGTTACGCTCTTGCCCGCGATGCTCTCAACGGTGCCGGCCGCGCCATTCACAATGCCAAGCTTCTTGTCGGTGGCGCCAAACTGGATGCGGTCGCCGGCGGCGAAGGCGCGGCGGCCGGTGGCGGTCGCCAGCTGATGATCCTCGCCGAGCTCGCCCCGCTGCCTGCGCACGTCGCGCAAGGCGGCGTTGAGTTCGTCAACGGCTGAGTTTGTATAGGCGAACACGAAGCGGGTTTTCTCGGGCGCCGCGGCGCTGTCCTGGGTCCACTGGTCGATGAGCTCGGCGCGGGCCTCGCGCTGCGTGCGGGTCCAGTGGATCGCGCCCTTGCCCTCATAGATGTTTAAGGCGTCGTGGAAATTCCCGCTCGCGAACATTTCCGAGGCGCGGCGCTCGTCGTTCTTGTGCTGGCGCTTCACCTCGGTGAGCTGCGCCCCGCCGTGTTTGTCCTTGAGCACCGCGAACATGCCGCCGTGATCGATGCTCGAGAGCTGGCGATCGTCGCCGACCAGGATGAGCTTCGCGCCGGCCGCGGCCGCGTGGCTCGTCACCATTGCCATGAGCTTCGTGTCGATCATGGCCGCCTCGTCGACGATCACAACCGTGCGCGTATTCCAGGCGCGCTTGCCGTTGTTGAGCGCAAAAATTTCGCTGTGGATGGTGGCGGCGTGCTTGAAACCGTCCGCGCCCATATCCTGCGCAACGGCGTTGGTCGGCGCCAGGCCGGTCGCGTCATAGCCGCTCGCCTCGTAAGCCGCGCGGATCGCGGCCAGGGTGTAGCTTTTGCCGGTGCCGGCCTGCCCGTCGATCACGGCAAAACCGCCGGCCCTGGTTGCATGGGTAAAGGCGCGGGCCTGTTCGGCGGTCATCTGCGCGGCAGCCGCGACCTGCTTTTGGGTACGCTCGCTGACGCCGTGATTCAAATTCTCCGCGAGGTCTTTGACGGCCGCAATAACCTGCTGCTCGGCGATGAGCACCGCCTGCGTGGTAAAGCGCCGCGCCGGCCTTTCCCCCTGTTCCCCCCGGCCGTGTTTCTGGTCGTCGACCAGCTCGACCACCTGCGTGCGGCCGAGCACTTCGGCCTCAAACCGCACAAGCTCTTTCTCGGCCGCCAGGCGGGCCGCACCGCGCGCGGGGCCGATGAGCTCTTTTTCGAGTACCCGGTGTAATTGGCTGTTGGTGAAGGTCGCGCGCTGCTTGGTGAGCGCCGACAAAATGGCGTCGGGATCGCGGGCGGCGATCGCGTCGCGCAACTCGTTGGCGCCCTGGCGCGTGGGGCTCAGAATGCCGCCATGCGCGAGCTCGTAATCCTGCGCCCATCTCGACAGCGTGCGGTAGCTGCCGGCGAGGTCGTAGGCCCGGCCGGTCGCCGGATTGATCTTGCTGGCGATGATGTGAACGTGCGTGTAGTCCTCGTCATTGTGAGCGACGAAGATGGCCTTGGCATTTTCCATGCCGAGCGCCTTCAACGCTTCTTGCGCCGCCGCTTCCATCTCGTGCCGGGATGGATTCTCGCCGGGCTTCCAGCTCAACGCCAGATGCACGCAATCATTTTCGCATTGCCGCGTGCGGCTGCGCTGGTTGAGCGCGTCAAACTCCATGATGCGCCGCGCGAGCTCGGCATCCTCGGCGCTCGCAATGCGAAAGCCAAAATTCTGCCCGCTGATCCAATCGACCCGGCTCGCGTCGCCGGCGGCGGCGTGGATCACCTCGCCGGTTTTCGGATCGCGCCCCTGCCCGAGCACATAGCGGGTGGCGCCGGAAACGCCCTTGCCGACATTGAGGCGCGGCGTCATCCCGCGATTTCCCGGCTCGCGCGGCGAGCGCGCGAAAAATCAGAGGTTGAGCACACGGCTGATGGCCTGCTTCACAAGGGCTTCGGTCTGCGCCCATTGGCTCAGCGCAGTATTCAGGGCGGTCGCCGAGGTGATCTGGCCGTGCGCGTTGGCGCGGTGCGCGAGCTGGTTGAGGTTGTTGCCGACGCGGCTCATTTCTTCGCCGAGGCCGGTAATGACGGGAAGCAGCGCGGCGGCTTCGGGATTGCGGCGGGTGGAGGCGACGACAGCGGCCGATCGGCGGAACAGCAGCTCGCGCGCATAGGGGCTCGGCTTGAGGCCGACCCGCGCGGCGGCCGCGTCGAGCTCCTCGCGTTCGCTCGGGGTGAGCTGGATGCCAAGAAGTTTCGTGCGGCGTTCGGTCTTATCGTTGCGCGCGTAACGGCTCATGACGGCACTTCCACACGGGAGCGCGCGAATTAATTCCAAAGGAATTAGCCATCTCGCTTCCGTTCGTTTCTTGATTCTCCGACAGCCTAACTAATTACCGTTTTCATATTTTCAACGCTACAGATTCGCGACTAAGAATAAATGCACAACGCCATAAATCCGACACTCTGACATTTGAGATTGTCGGAGGCGTTTAAACGCTCTCGTCCGTCAGCGGCATGGTGCTGCTGTCGGACGCGGCGGAAACACGGCGGGGGCAGAGGTGTGCGATGAAAGTGGCAAACGCAAAAACAAATGAGCACGCCGAGCACTTCGACCGGATCGGCGA
>Ga0207006_1020_pt1 | contig 40394 bp, 42 predicted proteins | sample Alteio_BWMinCont_84_FD_153497 | JGI IMG/M metagenome (GOLD analysis project Ga0207006, IMG submission 153497) | Enriched cells from forest soil in Barre Woods Harvard Forest LTER site, Petersham, Massachusetts, United States -... | ecosystem: Environmental > Terrestrial > Soil > Temperate forest >...
AGGCCGTAATCGGGCGGCGTCTGCGGCAACGGCGGGGCGGAGGGATTGTTGGTGACGCCGGTCACGCGGCCGTCCTGCATCTTGATCGAGCCAAGCGTGCCGTTGGCGCTGGAGAGCGGCGGCGGCGACTCTGGTTGAATTTGCGTATAGGTGCCCTGGCCATTGGCGGGCGACGCGATGTTGCTGGGGGTGGGCGGCACCACGACCGAAGGCTGCTGCGCAACGGCGGCCTGCTGTTGCTGGGTTTCGACATGCGCAAAGCGTGACTCGTTGTCGGCCTGCATGCGCTGCAAGGTCTGTTCGAGGCGTTTCACGCTGAACTGCAGCTGTTCGATGTTGCCGTTCATGCATCTGATCCTCGATGCTTTCGAGCCGGGTTTCGAAATTGACACCGGTGCCGCCTTCATTTTCGGCCAGCGCCGGCCGGGTGGTCAGCAGGGCGAGCGCCGCGAGGCCGAGCAGGGAGAGGAAACGAAGACCGGGTTTCATGAATGATCCATTGCGAACCGAAGGAAGGACAAACTGCTGATGAGGGGGAGTGGTTGGTGTTGAGTGCAATTCTTACACCCAGCTCCCCCCTCACCCTAACCCTCTCCCCCCGGTGGGGGGAGAGGGAATTATTGGGACCGTCTTAGTCGTAAATATGGCGGCGGAAAAGTCAAAGGGGAAAGGGCAAACAAAAAGGCCGTCGCCTTGCGGAGACGGCCTTTTCAATGGGCTTATGCCGGGATTTATCCGTTCGGCACTGATACGGCGCGGCGATTCTGGGCCCAGGCTTCTTCGTTATGGCCGAGCACAGCCGGGCGTTCCTTGCCGTAGCTGATGGTCTTCACGCGGCTGGCATCCACCCCGTTGGCGATGAGGTAGTTCTTGGCCGCGGTCGCGCGGCGTTCGCCGAGTGCCAGGTTGTATTCACGCGTACCGCGCTCGTCGCAATGGCCTTCGATCGCGATCGACATACTGGTGTAATGCTTGAGCCAGGTCGCCTGATGGTCGAGCGTGGTGCGCGCGTCGGTGCTCAATTCGGAAGAATTGAAGTCGAACAACACGCGGTCGCCGACATTCTGGACGAAGTCAGCTACCGAGCCGGGGGGCGCATTGCCATGGCCGACCCCGCCGATTGGGGAGCCGGTTCCATTGGAACCGTTGGGGTTACCCGTGCCAGTGGTATTGGTGTCGGAATCGCCGCAGGCGCTGACGAAAACAAGAACCGCTGCAAGGCACATAAATTTCTTTAACATTTGCTCCCCTCCCGAATTTCGTACCGCGGACCGGCGCACGATGCGCCGGCCCCGGCCGATTGTTTTACTCAACTACAACTGTCACAGCGCGACGGTTTTGCGCCCATGCATCTTCGTCATGGCCCATCACAGCCGGGCGTTCCTTGCCGTAGCTGATGGTCTTGACGCGGCCGGCGCTGATGCCGTTGGCGACCAGGTAGTTCTTGGCAGCCGTGGCGCGGCGCTGGCCGAGCGCGATGTTGTATTCACGCGTGCCACGCTCGTCGCAATGGCCTTCGATCGTGACCTTGAGATGGTTGTACTTCTTGAGCCATACCGTCTGGCGGTCGAGGGTTTCGCGGGAATCCTGATCGAGGTCCGACTGGTTGAACTCGAAGAACACACGGTCGCCGATCTTGACCAGGCCCTCTTCGGTGCCCGGCTGGCTGCGCACTTCATCCGCGGTCATGCCCTTGCCGTTGAGGCCACGGATATTGTTGGTGCTGTCCTGATCGGTCGTATCGCACGCGGCAACGAAAGCCAGAACCGCCGTCAGGCACATGAACTTTTTTAACATTGTCTTACTCCCTGTGAGAATCTCTGGCGGACCCGGCCCGCGCAACAGATACGCTGGCCTTAGCCGAGATAAAGATCGCATTCAATGCGGCATGGAACCGTGTGACCGAATCCCGGCGCCGCATGGACTCTTGTTGCGTCCTTACCACTTCCGAAACGAATGGCTTAATCCCAAGGCTGGGAGGGTGTGGCAAGGGCGAAATGTGAGTCTGCTCCGGAAAGTACCCGCTCACATATTTGGAATCAAGAGTGAAAAAGCAAAATTTTGTGGATTAACAGGAGATTGCTGGTTAGTTGCGAGAATGCAACGGACGGTGAAAAGTTACTGCCGAGGAAGGGGATTGGACCGATTTGCGCGTGGAGCGTCAGCCATGCGGTCGAGTCCGTGAGCCACCTTGCCGCCGGGCTCAAAAATTTTCCAGCTTGAAATTTACTTTTTCGCGTTTTGGAAAAAAGAGGCCGCCTCACGGCGGCCTCTCCATAACTTTTTCACAACACCTGATTACGCGGCCATGCTTTTTAAAACTGCGCTTGCGGCCTTGCGAATGACATCGAGAACGACATCGGGGTGCGAGAGCATCGGGACGTGGCTGCTCGCAACCTCCACGACCGTAGCTTTCATCCGCTTGGCTGCAAAACGCTGCAGTTCCGGCTGAACCGTACGGTCATTTTTAGCCACGATGAACCAACTGGGCTTTGTCTTCCACGCGGTGCCTTCGACCTTCTGATTAAACAGATCTGCCACCGGCACGCCTTGTGTTGCGTAGACAAGTTGCTGTTCCTTTTTAGGCAGATCCCCGCAGAAGCATTCAATGCCTTCCTCTTTCAACCAGACGCGTCCATCCTTAACATCGATGTGCTGAAAAACATCGGTGCGCGGGAACTGCTCCTGATGGCTTTGCGATGTTTCGTTGGCGTCCGGCGCAATCGCGGAGATGTAAACAAGCCCGACCACACGGGGATCAGTCCCGGCAGCGGTAATGAGCGTGCCGCCGTAGGAATGCCCGACCAGTATCGCCGGGCTGCTCACCCGCGCGAGGCACGCTTTCACGGCCGCAACGTCACCTGCAAGTGAATCGAGGCCATGTTGCGATGCCATCACCTCATGTCCTTCGGACTGAAGGGCCGGGATCAGTTTACTGAAACAGGAACCATCGGCCCACAGACCATGGGCGAACACAATGCTCGGCTTGCCTTGATTGGATGCTTTCATGACGGGATCTCCTTCTTGTTGTGGTGGGAGAATGTGGAAGGACCCCGAGTATTGCGCCGCTATTACCTGAGTCAATATGTTGAAAGCCGCACCACCCAACGCTCGTTGCGCGAGCTTCGGGTGGCGGGCCTCCAATAGTTAAGGGTAGATCGCAATCTTGGTTTCGATTGCAGGTACTTACCCAAAGTCGATCCTTACAGGTTTGCTTCGCTTTCGATATCGAGGCGCACTTCGTCACCCAGGGCCGGCAGGTAAGTGGTGATACCGAAATCGGAGCGCTTGATAAGGGCGGTCGCACTGAATCCTGCGGTCGGCTTTTTCATCATATTCTCACCAATCTTATTGAGCCGAACCTCGAGATCGACGGGTTTGGATACGCCATGAAGCGTCAAAGTGCCGTGAACGATGGCGGTATCTTTTCCGGTGATGTCAACCTTAGTACTGGCGAAGGTGGCCGTAGGATAGGTCGCTGCATCGAAAAAATCCTTGCTCTTCAGATGTTCGTCGAGCTTTGGAATATCCGTATCGAGTGCCGCTATGGGAATTGTAACGTTCACCTTGCTGGCTGCCGGATTCTGCTGATCAAGCACCACCTCGCCATCGACATTCATGAATTTCCCTGACGGGTTGGAGAACCCGAAATGGTTTATATGAAAAATGACAGCCGTGTGTGCCGGATCGATTTTGTAGGTATCTGCTGCCCATGACGGTGTTGCCATCGAGGTGAACAACGAGGCCGCGAGAAGCAGGCTGCGTAAGGTCAGTTTTGAGGTCTTCATGGCACGTTCCTTTCCAGAGTTAAGGTTACTTCATCATCAATGTTCATCAGACGGCCTGATGCATCAATGAGCCGGCCTTTTCTTTCGCCTGGGCGAGCGCCGCCGCGGCTTTTTCCCCTCCCATTCCCATACCCTCCGCGCGGATAATCTCGACATCGGTGATGCCGATGAAGTTGAGGACACTGCGTAGATAGGTTGCTTCATAGTCCATGGATTTGGCGGGACCGTCAGTATACACCCCACCGCTGCTGAGGATAAGGATCGCTTTCTTGCCCTTTACCAGGCCCACCGGGCCATTTTGCGTGTAGCTGAAAGTCTTGCGTGCGCGCGCGATGTGGTCGATCCACGCTTTGAGCACCGAGGGGATGCTGAAATTATACATGGGCGCTTCGATCATGATGATATCGCTGGCGATCAGCTCATCGACCAATTGATTGGAGAGCGCGAAGCCGGGAGCATTATCATCGCCCGAAAACATGGCGCCGAGAAATTCAGGGCTCACATGCGGCACGGGATTCTTCACGAGATCGCGCTCGATAATCTGGGCATCGGGATTTTTCGCCTTCAGCCGCGCGATCGCCACCTCGCCGATCTGCCGGGTGTTGGCCTTATTGAGGTTGCTGCTGGATTTGATGTGCAGGATGGTCGTCATGGCTTGCTCCTTTGATGGCCTTGTTATCGTCAGTTATGAGGTATATATTAGTAACCAGCAAACCATGAGCAAGAAGGCACAATAATGTCAGATACTTACAAGGATGTAACCAGCTGCGAAGGCGCTGAATATTCGGAAAAAAGCTGCCTTCCGGTGCGGGAGGTGCTCAACCTGGTCGGCGATAAATGGAGCATTTTGATTGTGCGCATATTAGACACCGGCACCAAGCGCTTCAGCGAATTGCAGCACAGCATCGACGGCATTTCGCAGCGCATGTTGAGCCGCACGCTGCGCGACCTCGAGCGTAACGGCCTGCTCACGCGGCGGGTTGAGCCGACGCTCCCCATCAGTGTTTATTATTCGCTCACGCCGCTCGGCAAAACCTTGCTGGTGCCGGTTAAGGGGCTGGCCGAATGGGCGCTCAAAAACTATCCGCAAATCAACGAAGCGCAGCAGGCGTTCGATAAGAAAGCGCCGCCCAAAAAATCGCCTGTTTGAAAGGCGAGCCTTACGGCAACAACGGCGACCAGGCGGGGTCGGAGGCGTCGGTGGGCGTCGGGATTTCGCGCTCGTTGTAGCCGGTGAGATCGACGCTGTAGAGGCGCGCGGTGGTTTTACCGCCGCTGCCCGGCGATTCCTTGAAGTACATGAGCACGCGGCCGTTGGGCGCCCAGGTCGGGCCTTCGGCGTGGAACGCCTCGACCAGCTCGCGCTCGCCGGAACCGTCCGGACGCATGACGCCGATATAGAAATGGCCATCATGCAGCTTGGTGAAGGCGATCAAGTCGCCGCGCGGCGACCACACTGGCGTGCCGTATTTCCCTTCGCCGAAGCTGATACGCTTCACGTCGCTGCCGTTGGCGCGCATGGTGTAAATCTGCTGCGAGCCGCCGCGGTCGGATTCGAACGTCACATTGTTGCCATCGGGCGAGAAGCAGGGCGCCGAATTGATCGACGGGCTGTTGGTGAGCTGCTGGGTGTGGCGCGTACGCAGATCCATCGTATAGACATTGGAATTGCCGTTCTCGGATAAACTGAAAATCACGCGGTTGCCGTCGGGCGTAAAGCGTGGCGCGAAAGTCATGCCGTCGAAATTGCCCAGCACTTCCTGCCGTCCGCTGTCGATGTTGAACAGGTAAACGCGCGGCCGGTTGTTGTAATAGGCCATGTAGGTGATTTCCTGCATCGCCGGCGAGAAGCGCGGCGTAAGCACCAGCGCGCGGCCATCCGACAGGATGCGGTTGTTCTCGCCATCCTGGTCCATGATTGCGAGGCGCTTGATGCGCAGGGTCTCGGGCCCGGTTTCGGCGATATAGACGATGCGCGTATCGAAATAGCCATCTTCGCCGGTGATGCGCTTGTAGATTGAATCGGCCACGATATGCGCCACCCGCCGCCAGTTGCTCGGCACCGAGAAATAGGCGAGGCCGGTCATCTGCTGCTCGGCGAACACATCCCATAGGCGGAATTCAACCTTGAGGCGGCCATCGGCTTCGCTCGATACTTTGCCGACCACGAGGGCCTGCGCGTTCAGGACACGCCAGTCGGCGAATTTTGGGGCGACCAGCAAAGAATCGGCATCCTGGACGAAGGCTTTCGGATCGACGGACGTGAATAGTCCTGAGCGCACGAGATCGTTGCTCACGACCTGCGCAATATCGCGGCCGAACTGTGCGGCATTACCGTTGGCGCCGTAGAATTCAGGGATGGCGACGGGGATGGGCTCGACTTTGCCGCTGGTGATATCGAGATGGAGATCGGCAAACGCCGGCGTGGGCGCGGCAACAGTCGCGAGGGCGAAAATGAGGAGGCATAAAAAGCGGCGCATAGGAGTTCCTTTCGATCAAGCTTTACCGACATGCCATGCAATTGTGTCGAAATTTTTTACAGCATGTCCTTGGCACTGAAGTTTGCGTCAATATCTTTCCAGGTTTCGTATTTGTCCGGAGGCAGTTCGAGCGGGCTGCTCGCATAGACAGCGCGTACGACCGATTCTGCCATTGCGCGGAAGTAGGAATCGGTTGCCATGCGGCTTTTGTCAACCACTTCGACATTTTGCACACTGCGGTCGGCATTTACGGTGATATGGACCTGCACCACCATACTCTGTACGTCACGCGCGCCGATTGGCACATTCCAGTGCGACTCGATCTGGCGTTTGATGGCATCGTTCTCGCTGATCGTTAGCCGCTCGGACAGCGACGGTGCATGGCTCACCGGCTGGGCGGGGGCTTGGGTCTTCTCCGGCGTTTTTACATCCGGCGTTTTGACCGCAGGCGGGGTTTTCGGGTGCTCGAGATTTTTGAGCACCTTCTGCAGCGCTTCCTGCTGCTGCTTCTGATCGACCGGCTTTGGTGGTGGCTTCGGTTTTTCGGTCGGCTTCGGCAGGACGGCCTCAACCTTTTCCTGCGGCGCTTCCTGCGGCTTGGGAGGCGTCGGAGGCTGCGGGACCGGCGGTGGCGGTACTGGAGGTGCCGCGGCTTTCTGCTCCTCCGGCTTCGGCGGTGGGGCTGGCGGTTGTGGCGGTTGTTCTTCGCGTTTGACCTGGGTGTTGGTTATGTCGGCGATATCGACGATATCGATCGGGATCTGCACATCCGGCGGCGCTGGCAGCGGCTTAAGGAACGAGGGCAAGCCGAAGAAGATGAACAGCAGCGCCAGCAGATGCAGCGTGCCTGAAACCATCAGGCTTTTGCGCAAGCCCTGATCGTCGACGGTCGTGGTCGGCAGCCGCGTCATAACCTATGGCGGGTAATCGCCGGGGCGTTTGCTCCCACATTCGGCAGGGCGACAAGCGCGACCTTGTTAAAGCCGGCAGAATTGATGGCGCTGAGCACCTGCATAACATTGTCGTAAGGGGTATTCTTGTCGCCGCGCACGAAAATGCGCGCATCGGGATTGGCGCCGGTGATGGCTTTAAGCTTATCGACCAGATCCTCGAGCGGTGTGAGGCGTTCCTGCAGGTAAACATCGCCCTTGGCATCAAGGCTCACCACCAACGGTTCCTTATCCGCATTGATGGTCTTGGCCTGCGTTTTCGGCAGGTCGAGCGGCACGGCCACGGTGAGCAGCGGCGCTGTCACCATGAACACCACCAGCAGCACCAGCATCACGTCGACAAACGGCGTGACGTTGATTTCCGACATCGGCCGGTAGTTGCGGCGGGCGCCGCGCGCGGCGCCTCCGTGATTTAGCGACGCACCCATCCGACTTCTCCCCCGGCTGCGGTTTCGCGTTCGTTGCGCTCGGCCTTGCCCATCTCGAGATTGCGCGAGAGGGTGGCGACGAAATCATTGGCGAAATTGTCGAGCCGCGCGCCATAGCGCCCGATCTCGGTCGCGAATTTGTTGTAGGCGGCTGTTGCCGGAATGGCGGCGACGAGGCCGACGGCGGTCGCCAGCAAGGCTTCGGCAATGCCGGGCGCCACGACCGCAAGGCTGGTATTCTGCGCCTGCGCGATATGGATGAAGCTGCGCATGATGCCGAGCACAGTGCCGAACAAGCCGACGAACGGCGCCACCGAGCCGACCGAGGCAAGGAACGTCATCCAGGTTTCGATCGCGCTCATTTCGCGGCCGATGGTGACCTGTAAGATACGATCAACGCGGGCCTGGATAGTGTTGCGGTTGCCCGGGATCGCGAACAAGCCCTTGTCGCTCGCGCTGCGCCATTCCTTCATGCCGGCGACGAACACCGCCTGCATCGGATCGGACGGGCGCTTGATCTTGTCATAAAGCATGTCGAGCGAACCGGCCGACCAGAAGCGTTCTTCGAAATAGGTCGCGCGGCGCTTGAGGCGGCTGATGCGCACGGCCTTGTCGAAAATGATCGCCCAGGTGAGGATCGAGACGATCAGCAGGCCGGTAATGACCGCCTTGCCGATGATGTCGGCGTCCTGGAACAGGCCGAGGAAGGACATATTGAGCGGGCCGACCGATCCGGCCAGCTTTACGGAATCAATAGCGGTCTGGGTAGTTTGCGGATCCATGTAACTCAAGGGGTTAGGGTTCGGGGGTCAGGGATCAGGGTTGGGAATCGATGATTAGTATCTGGGATAAGTGCACTAAGTCTAATAAAAACGTGCGATTCAGGGGTCCCTGATGCCTAACCCCGGGGCCCCGAACCCTATCTCTCGAAAATTTGGCGCAATTGAGGCGGTAAACGCAGGGCTTTGCCCTCGGGGCTCACGGCGACAATGACCGATGTGACCTCGCAGAGCAGCTTATCATCCCGATATATCGATTGTTTTAGGTTCACGGAAGTATTTCCGCAGCCGGTGCATTCGGATCTGACCTCGAGTAGGTCATCAAGCCGCGCGGGGGCCATAAAATCGATCTCGATATGACGCACCACGAGGATGAGCTTGTGCTCGGCCAGCACCTGCCGGTGATCGAACCCGGCCACCCGCAGCATCTCGGTACGCGCCCGCTCGGCAAATTTAATATAATTGGCGTGATAAACAATGCCGCCGGCATCGGTGTCTTCGTAATAGATGCGGACCGGAAATGAATGCGGTGGAATCGTTGCTGTCATGCTCCGTTTCTGCCCCGGTCGGCGGCTTCTGTCAAAGTTGCACAGCGCCAGTTATAGAAAATCAGCCGCCGCGCACCCAGCCGTCCGGGGCGTCGAAGGTTTTGACCAGGCGTGCCGGGGTTCCTGCGACCACGCTTTTTGCCGGCACGTCCGTATTGACGACGGAATTTGCGGCAATGACGGCGTGATTGCCAATACGCACGCCGGCAAGGATTATCGAGTTTGCGCCGATCCATACATTGTCGCCGATAATAACCGGCTTCTGTCTCACGGGCTGGTCAGGTGCGACGGGGTGAAAATCAGAATCAAAGATGGAAACCATGTCGGCGATTTTCACGAAATTGCCGATCGTGATCGACTGCGTCGCGCAGATATTGACGCCGTCATTGAGAAAGGCGTGGTGGCCAATCTCGAGAACGGCATTCTTTCCGGCGCTGATTAAATGGCGCATGCGGGCCGAGGAGAATATGCATCGGTTGCCAAATGTCATGGTTCCGGCATTCGCGATCTTCGGCCAATAGCCTTCGATCATCGGGGGAGAGGCGAATGTAATCGTGGCCTGTTTCAATAAACCGAACAGATATCCGCTTGCTCTGCGTTTCACCCGCCGCGGCAGGTTTTCAAAATTCATGGCGTGAACGACATGCTAGGTTTCCGCCGGATCTTCGAACGGCGCCACCAGCCAATCCATCTGTCGCCCCGCCGGCGCCGAAAGCCCGAGATGCCGGTATCCGGCTTCGGTGAGCATGCGTCCGCGCGGGGTGCGCTGGAGCAGGCCTTGCTGGATGAGATAGGGCTCTATCACTTCTTCGAGCACATCGCGCTGCTCGGAGAGCGCGGCGCCGAGGGTTTCGACGCCGACCGGGCCGCCCGCGTAATTTTCGGCGATGATCGAAAGATAGCGCCGGTCCATCGCGTCGAAGCCGAGGCGGTCGACTTCGAGCCGCGCGAGCGCTTCATCGGCGGCTTTGGCATCGATGGCTTTGTGACCGGCAACAGAGGCGAAATCGCGCACGCGGCGCAGCAGGCGCCCGGCCACCCGTGGCGTGCCGCGCGCGCGGCGGGCGATTTCGCCGGCGCCTTCGCGCGTGAGCGGCATCTCGAGTTTCCCGGCGGCGCTCTGGATGATGATCTGCAATTCCTCCGGCGCGTAAAACTGCAACCGCAGCGGAATACCGAAACGCTCGCGCAAGGGCCGCGTGATGAGGCCGCTGCGGGTGGTGGCGCCGATGAGCGTAAAATGCGGCAGGTCGATGCGCACCGAGCGCGCGGCCGGCCCTTCGCCGATGATGAGATCGAGCTGGAAATCTTCCATCGCCGGGTAAAGGATTTCTTCGACCGCCGGAGCGAGGCGATGAATCTCGTCGATGAACAGCACATCATGCGGCTGTAAATTGGTGAGCAGGGCGGCAAGGTCGCCTGCGCGCGCGATCACCGGGCCGGAAGTCGCGCGAAAACCGACGCCGAGTTCCTTGGCGATAATCTGCGCGAGCGTGGTTTTGCCGAGGCCGGGCGGGCCGAACAGCAGCACGTGATCAAGCGCCTGGTTGCGCTGCTTCGCCGCCTCGATGAAAATTTTGAGATTGGCGCAGAGGGCAGGCTGGCCGATGAAATCGCCGAGCTTTTGCGGGCGCAGCGCGTAATCGGGCGGCTCCTGCGGTAAGGCTTCACGCTCAACGAGGCGTTCGGTTTTGGTGACGGGTTTGTTCATGGTTCCTGTTTCGGCTTCGGGCCGTTCTGCTGCGCCTCATCATACTCCGTCACCTGCAGGCGCGCATCGCATAAGTCCCGGGCGAGGCCTGCGGCATCGAACGTATAGGACCGGTTTTTATAGATGAGATCGCCGGCGCCGTCTTTCTGGTAAATCTCGGTTGCCTGCACGCCGATTTCGCGGTGCTTATCCTGCCCGTTGCATTTGAGATCGATAAACTGGGTCGAGATTTCACACATCATGTAGCCGTCCTGGTCAGGCCGGCAATCGAAATTCTGCGCTTTCGCGTCGTCTTCGCGGTACGTCATCTTGATGCCGGCGAGCGTATAATCCTCAAGCCGCTCACCCGGTGTGGTGAGGGCCGCCTGCCGCGCCGGGTCCGGCGCCGGATCAACAATCACCGACATGCTGAGGCCGGAAGCGCCGCTTTGCGTGACCGTCCATTTGATCGTGGGATAACTTGCCGTGTTGCAGGCGGGGCTGTTACCGGTGTTCCCGCATTCATGCTGCTGCTCGATAGATTGAAAAAGGCCGGTGCAGATAAGGCCGCCGCTCATATCGTCGACACGGCAGGAGGAATCGTTGGCGAGGGCCTCGCCGGTGATGCCGACGCACAACAGGATGGCCGCAAAAAAGATCGCGCATGAATGTCCGGTCATCCGGCCTCGCGTTGCAGGCGTTTCGTGGCGGGCAGAAAATTTTCCTTGCTTATAACTTTACGGCCCGTCTGGCGTTCGAGATCCTTGCGCGCCTTGCCGGCGACTTTGCCGCCGTCAATAGCCGCGATGCGATTTTCGCCAAAGCCCCGCGTGTCCCTCGTCTGCGCGATTTTGGTGGTCGAGGCTTCGCCGAGCATGGCAAAAATAAGTTCAAGATCGTTCATGTGATCCCGCAGATTATGCTGTCTGTCGATACCTTTGAAATTTTTGTAGTGCTTCGGTTTCATGCCGAAGGTTGCCTGGCTTATTTCGGCAGTAAGAATGGCATATTCCCGGCTGCTTTGAATGCCGCGCTGGTCCCATTCGTTGGTGAGCTTTTCGCGCACGGCGATCCCACGCATGCGCTTTTCGATCCAGCTGTCCGGATATCCCTTGGCCTTGTACAAGGCGCGGGTGCGCTGGGTCGCGAGCTCGGGATTTTCGATTTCCTGAATGCGTTCATAACCGACGCGGGCGAGCCATAGTTTGAACGGCTCGGCCTTGGGGGAGGGAACGGACTGAATGATGCGCAGCATGGTTTCGGCGCTGGCGCAGTCGGTGACGCGAAGTTTTCCGTCCTCTGCGGGCATTTTCAACTGTACGATTTTTTCGTACAGTTCACTAAATCCTTCGATCTCTTCGATTTTTCGTTTTAGATCGGACCAATAGCGGCGGGCGTTCGGGCTTTCGGAGAGTACGCCGACTACGTCGATGACGGAAAACCACCATTCATTGTTATGCCATTTACGGCGGATTTGCTGGTTTTCGAAGGAGACGAGGCTGGCTGCGGGATTAGAGGGCGGCATGATGTTTCCTTTCATCTGGGACGATCCGGAACGCCATCATAAGTCAAAAAGAACAAAAAGAGAACATCGATTCTATGCCACTTTCTCGCGGCTCAATTCGGCGAGGCTGGCGCGGATAAGATCATCGAGGCCGGCATCGGGCTCTAACCGGCGCGCGGCAGTTGCGACAGCGCCGAACGCTTCGGCGCGGCGGTAGCCGAGATTGACGAGCGCGGAAACGGCATCGCTGGCAAGTGAGATATCTGCAGCGCCGGTATCGGAAGCTTTGGATGGTTTAAGCGCGGCGCCCGCCATGAAGGCAGGCACTTTGTCTTTAAGTTCGGTGACGAGCCGCAAAGCCAGTTTGGGCCCGACGCCATCGGCTTTGGTGAGCGTGGCCTTGTCCTGCGCGGCGATCACCTGCGCAAGTTCGCCGGGCGCAAGCGCGCTTAAAATCGCAAGCGCGACCTTGGCGCCGACGCCCTGCACGGTGGTGAGCAGGCGAAACCAATCGCGTTCCTCAACTTCGGCAAAACCGTAGAGATTGATCGCATCCTCGCGCACATGGGTTTCGACGAGCAGCGCAATGGTGCTTTTCGCGCCGCCGACCTGCCGCAAGGTGCGGGCCGAGCAGGTGACGAGATAGCCGACACCATTCACGTCGAGAATGACCTGCGATCCTGCGAGCTGGTCGATGATGCCGGTAAGCTTGCCGATCATGCTCTCACCTTGAGGGCTGCGGGAATTGCATGATGCGCGTGGCAGATGGCGACCGCAAGCGCATCGGCGGCATCGGCTGCCAGCTTGCCCGAGCCCGGCAGCAGCATATTGATCATGGCCTGGATCTGTGCCTTGTCGGCATGGCCGTAGCCGGTGACCGATTGCTTGATGCGGTTGGCGGCATATTCGGTGACGGCAAGCCCCGTCTGCGCGAGCGTAAGGATCGCCGCGCCGCGCGCCTGCCCGAGCTTGAGAGCCGAGGATGCATTTTTATGCATGAAAGTTTCCTCGATCGCCGCTTCCTCCGGATGATGCGCCGTGAGCACATCGTTGAGTTCCTCGGCGATGAGGCAGAGGCGCGCCGCCATCGGCAATTCACTATCCGGGCTGATGCGCCCGGCCGCGACGAAAGAGAGCCGGTTACCGTTTTGCGCCACGATCCCCCAGCCGGTATGGCGCAGGCCGGGATCGAGGCCGAGAATGAGGCGAATCGTGGACATAGGAGCGAGCCTAATCATTTGCAAAAAACAAAGGCACAAAAAATGCCCTCTACCCCGTGAGGGGGAGAAGAAGCAAAAACTAAGCGTTACGCAGTAACGCTTAGTTTTTGCAGGTGAGGGGGAGTGTTGGGTGTCGAGACTGGTCTTAAACTCAGAGTCCCCTCACCCTAACCCTCTCTCCCCCCTGTGGGAGGAGAGGGAATAAATTTGGTTAAGCTTTGGCAATTAGACAGATCGTAAAAAATATGGGAAACAGGAACCAACGGCCCGGCGACAAGGGCCGCGCAAAGCCCACAATGGACAGACACGATGACTATTGATTGGTGGCATTGGGCGATCCTCGGCATCGTATTCCTCGTGTCCGAGATGCTTATCCCTGCATTCGTGCTGGTATGGTTCGGCCTCGGGGCGATGGTTGTGTCGCTCATCACGCTGATCGATTCGACGATTGGCCTCGCGATGCAGTTGCTGATCTGGGTCGCGGTCTCATTGTTTCTCGTGTTTCTGTGGTTCAGGGTTTTCAAGCAAATGCCCTTCCTCACGCTCAGCGGCCGTGCCTCGGCGGAAGCCGTCGGCGAAACCGGAATCCTGGTGAGCGATGTCGATTCTTACCTTAAGGGCTATGTACGGTTTCAGTTGCCGCTGCTCGGCTCCGAAGTTTGGGAATGCATCGCCGACGAGCCGATCAAGACCGGCGAGCGCGTGGTCGTGGAAAGCGTCGATGGCCATCTTCTCAGAATCGTAAAAGCAGAGAATAAGGAGGGTGAAGAATGAGCGGCGGAGAATTTTTCCTTATCGGCCTCGTATTACTGGTCTTCCTCATCGTCATGCGTTTCGTGCGCATCGTGCCGCAGGGCGAGGAATGGATCGTCGAGCGGCTCGGAAAATATTCGGAAACGCTGCTGCCGGGATTGAACTTTCTTGTCCCCTTCGTCGATTCCGTCTCGCAGAAAGTGGTGACCAAGGACATCATGCTCGATGTGCCGCAGCAGGAAGTGATCACCAAGGACAATGCGGTGCTGGTGACCAACGCCATCGCCTTCGTCAAGGTGACCAACCCGGTGAAGGCCGTCTATGGCATCGTCGATTTTGCCGACGGCATCCGCAACCTCATCATGACGGCGCTGCGCTCGATCATCGGCGAGATGGAGCTTGACCAGGCGCTGTCCTCGCGCGACCAGATCAAGGCGCGTTTGCGCGAAAGCATCGCCGAGGAAGTGCTCGATTGGGGCCTTACGGTGAAGTCGGTCGAAATCCAGGACATCAAGCCCTCGCCCTCGATGCAGCGCGCGATGGAATTGCAGGCGTCGGCCGAACGCGAAAGAAAGGCAACCGTGACGAAGGCCGAAGGCGACAAGCAATCGGTAATCCTGCAGGCCGAAGGGCGGCTTGAATCCGCCAAGCGCGACGCCGAAGCGCAGATAACGCTGGCGGCAGCCTCAGCGCAGGCGATCAAGAATGTGATGGCGGCGGCGAGCGGCGCCGACATGCCGATGCTTTACCTGCTTGGCGAAAAATACATCAAGGCCATTACGCAGGTGGCCGCCAGCCCCAACGCAAAGATTGTGGTAATGCCAGCGGATATCCAGGAAACGGTGCGCGGGGTGCTGGGAAGATTTACGAAGTCGACGCCGTAAAATTCAGGCCAGGAAACCCGCGACGATTTTAGGCGATCGCCTTCGTCAATTCCGGCACAAGCGTGAACAAATCCCCTACCAGCCCGTAATCGGCGATCTGGAAAATCGGGGCTTCGGCGTCTTTGTTGATGGCGACGATCACCTTGCTGTCTTTCATGCCGGCGAGATGCTGGATGGCGCCCGAGATGCCGATGGCGATGTAGAGATCGGGGGCGACCACCTTGCCGGTTTGCCCGACCTGATAGTCATTCGGCACATAGCCGGCATCGACCGCGGCGCGGGATGCGCCAATGGCGGCATGCAGCTTGTCGGCGAGCGGCTCGAGCAGTTTCTTGAATTCCTCGCCGGAACCGAGCGCGCGGCCGCCGGAGACGATCACGCGCGCAGCCGTCAGTTCCGGCCGCTCGGATTTCGATAATTCCTGGCCGACAAATTTGGAAAGCCCGCTGTCGCCGGCGCCGTCGATTTTCTTGATGGGTGCGTTGCCGCCGGTGGCTTTCGCGGCATCGAAGCTGGTCATGCGCACGGTGATGACCTTGATTTTATCTTCCGACATGACGGTTGCAATCGCATTGCCGGCATAAATCGGGCGCTGGAAGGTGTAATCGTTATCGATGCCGATAATGTCGGAAATCTGTGCGACATCGAGCAAAGCCGCCACGCGTGGCATGAAATTCTTGCCGATGCTGGTGGCGGGGGTGAGGATATGGCTGTAGCCCTTGCCGACTTTCACCACCAGAGCTGCAAGATTTTCGGCGAGGAAATGCTCATAGGCCGCATCGTCGGCCTGCAGCACTTCCGCAACGCCGGCAATCGCCGCCGCAGCTTTGGCAGCACCTTCGCAATTGGTACCGGCGACCAACACCGTCACCGGCTGGCCGAGCTTCGCCGCCGCCGTTACCGTATTGAGCGTCGCGGGCTTGATGGTTTTGTGATCGTGTTCGGCGATGACGAGTGCGGGCATCAGATCACCTTCGCTTCGTTCTTCAACTTATCGACCAAAGTCGCCACATCCGGCACCTTGATGCCGGCTTTGCGTTTCGGTGGTTCTACGACTTTTTGCGTTTTGAGGCGCGGGCGCAGATCGACGCCGAGCGCATCGGGCGCGATGCTTTCGATCGGCTTCTTCTTTGCCTTCATGATGTTGGGAAGGGAAGCATAGCGCGGTTCATTGAGGCGCAGGTCGGTGGTGATGACGGCCGGCAATTTGAGCTCAAGCGTTTCAAGGCCGCCATCAACTTCGCGCGCAACTTTTACCGTGCCGCTGCCCGGTTCGAGCTTGGAGGCAAAGGTGCCCTGCGGCCAATTGAGCAGGGCGGCGAGCATCTGGCCGGTCTGGTTGCAATCATCGTCAATCGCCTGCTTGCCCATAATAATAAGATCAGGCTTTTCCTTTTCGGCGATTTTCTGCAGCGCCTTGGCGACGCCGAGCGGCTGCAATTCACTATCGGTCACCACATGGATCGCGCGGTCAGCCCCAATCGCCATCGCGGTGCGCAGCGTATCGGTGCAGGCCTGCGGGCCCAGCGTGACGGCCACCACTTCCTGCGCGACGTTCTTTTCCTTGAGCCGCACAGCTTCCTCGACCGCGATTTCGTCGAACGGATTGATCGACATTTTGACATTAGCGAGCTCAATGCCGCTCTGGTCGGCCTTGACGCGGACCTTGACGTTGAAATCGACCACACGCTTGACGGGAACGAGGATTTTCATGCGGGTACCGGAATCATTGGGGAATCTTTTATGCCGTGCCTCTCGTTAAAACACAACTGGTGTCATCCCGGCGAAAGCCGGGACCCAGAGTTACTCTCCAAAGGAAATGTCGGTATGGATTGCAGGACGGTATCGCCACTCATTCCGCAAGCACTTACTGCACTTATGCCTGGGTCCCGGCTTTCGCCGGGATGACGCTTATTTTTTGGCGGCTAGCACCGCCAGCACGAAGAATCCCAGCGCTACCGCCTGCAGCGTCACGCGCGCCTGCATGAGGCGATTGCCGTATTTTTTGTTGAATTCTCCCCCCTTGGCCATGCCGAAGATGCCGACCAGCAGCACGCCGAGCACAGCGGCCATGGCGAGGGACATGAGAATAAAAAATGCGGTGCTCACGGCTTTGCCCTTTGAGCTTAGATCTGTATGATGCCGATCCTACTGCTGTTTTGCAGCTTTGTCTTTAATCTAATTGGCGCATGATCACGCTCGGCCTTGAAACCAGTTGCGATGAAACGGCTGTCGGCATTGTCGATGACGGACGGCGCATCCTTGCCAACCGCGTGGCGTCACAGGTTGCGGAGCATGAGCCCTATGGCGGCGTGGTGCCGGAAATTGCCGCGCGCGCCCATCTTGACCGGCTGGACAATCTCGTCAAACTTGCCCTTGTGGATGCCGGGCTCGGATTCGAGAAAATTTCCGGCATAGCCGCCACCAGCGGGCCCGGCCTTATCGGTGGCGTGATGGTGGGCTCAATGACCGGCAAAGCGATTGCGGCCGTGCGTAATTTGCCGTTCATCGCCGTCAATCATCTGGAAGCGCATGCGCTCACCGCGCGGCTGACGGATGATGTTGCTTTTCCCTACCTGCTGCTGCTGGTTTCGGGAGGACATTGCCAGCTGCTGGTGGTGTGCGATGTCGGCGACTACCGCGTGCTTGGCACCACTATCGATGATGCGGTCGGCGAATGTTTCGATAAGGGTGCTAAATTGCTCGGCCTCGGTTATCCCGGTGGGCCGCTCATCGAGCAAATGGCCGCGAAGGGCAATGCCAAGGCTTTCGAATTGCCGCAACCGCTTACCGACCGTCCCGGCTGCGATTTTTCCTTTTCAGGCCTCAAAACCGCGTTGCGGATGCTGGTTACGCAGCAGAAGCAGGAACAGCCGAACCCCTCCTTCGTGCCCGATGCGGCCGCCAGCCTGCAATTCACGATTGCCGAAATCCTCGTCAACCGCACGCGCAATGCGCTCAAGCAACTGGCGCTCGAAAATGCGACGATGACCACGTTGGTCGCGGCCGGGGGCGTCGCCGCCAATCAGGCGATCCGCGAAAACCTGCAAAAACTGGCGGCCGAATACCACGTTACTTTTGTGGCGCCGCCGCCCGAGCTTTGCACCGACAATGGCGCAATGGTGGCGTGGGCGGGGCTGGAGCGCCTGCGGCGCGGGATGATCGATACGCTGGATGCCGCAGCAAGGCCGCGCTGGCCGCTGGATGAGAATGTTAAAAAAGCCAGCGGCTGATTTTACCGCGCCGGCGTCGGGGTTTGCGCGATTGCCCTCAGCGTTTCAATGAGTACCTCGTGCTTGTCGGGCCGGCTGGCCAACAGACTCGCGCGCTCACGGGCGGTTAATTTTTTGCCGGCTTCGACAAAGCGGCTTGCTTCGTCCATTTTCTTGGCCAGCGTCCTGAAATTCCTGTCGGTGAGGTTTTCCCTTACAATGCTTGCCGCAGCGTTCGCCACATTCCGGTCGGTTCCCAGGAAAGCAAGGATCACAAGCTCAGAGAGCTTGCCGTGACCGTTACCATGGCCATTGCCGTTGCTGGGACGGATGCCTTTGAGCAGATAATTCCGCACCGGTTGCGTGAGTTTCTGGGCGGCTTCGAGAAAGTCGGCGGCTGCAGCGGCCTTTTGAGGATTCATAAAACCATTTACGCCGCCGCCTGTTACCGGCAATGCGCCAGCCAACGCAAAGCGGTAAATTGAAAGGTGATCCACTCTTCTGGGAGATTTGATAGGTGCTGCCAATCTGTCGAAATGATCGAGGAATGATGCTTCAATTTTCACTCCATCCAAAGAAAGGTCACCGTTGTCAGCCCGGTGAGCAACGACACTGCGCAAAACTTGATATTGCACTTCGGACAAAGGCCGGGAATTACGGATGGCCTTTAGCGCCCCTGTTCTTATTTTGGTATCGTATACTTCGCCCCTTTCCTTCAAAATTTTTGGGCCAATGGCGCCAAAGAGCCGGCTAAAATCTCTCTCGTTACGGAAAAAAGGTTCGAGATTTCGTCGACCAGAGCCCTGTCTTTTGAACCTGGTTTTAAACAGCAATTCAGATAATTTACTAATCGTTGACAGGTCCGTCATAACATCACTTCCAATAAAATAGATTGAATAGCCCGCAAACCACGCGTGTTTGCCGCTTAACGATCAAACCATATATGCGCTGCACGAAAGTGGCTGACAAGCAAAAGGTCAGTTGATATCTTGCCCTACCCCGCAGGAGAGTAATGACACAATCTTTTCAACGCATCGGCATTATCGGCGGCGGCGCCTGGGGCACGGCCCTGGCGCTTGTTTTGCAGCGGGCCGGCCGGCAGGCGTTGCTATGGGCGCGCGAAGCCGAAGTGGTATTGTCGGTCAATACGCGCCACGAAAATAATTTCTTCCTGCCGGGGATCGAACTTACGGCGCAGATCCGCGCCACCAACAACCTGAGCGACCTTGCCGCCTGCGATGCGGTGCTGCTGGTGACGCCGACCCAATATACGCGTGTGACCTGCAAGCAATTCGCCAAGGGCTCCGGCAGCCACAAGCCGCCGATCATCATTTGTGCGAAAGGCCTTGAAGCGAAAACCGGCAAACTGCTCACCGAAATTGTGAGTGAGGAATTGCCCGACCGGCCGGTTGCCGTGCTGTCCGGCCCCAGCTTCGCGATCGAGGTTGCGCGCGACAAGCCGGCCGCGCTTACGCTGGCGGTTGAGGATAAACAGCTTGGTGCAGCGATTGCGCAGGGTTTTTCCAGCCGTCATTTCCGGCTCTACCACACCCCCGATATTATTGGTGCGCAGATCGGTGGTGCGATCAAGAATGTAATGGCGGTTGCCTGCGGCATCACCGCCGGTTTCCGCATGGGCGACAATGCACGCGCGGCCATTATAACGCGCGGCCTTGCCGAGATGATGCGTTTTGGCGCCGCACTTGGCGGACGCTCGGAAACGCTTATGGGTCTTTCGGGCCTCGGCGATCTGGTGCTCACTTGCTCCAGCGTGCAGTCGCGCAATATGTCGCTCGGCATGGCGCTCGGGCAGGGCACGATCCTCGCCGACATTCTTGCCAAGCGCGCGGGCGTGACCGAAGGCGTGTTTACAGCCGCGGCAGCCGCCGCGCTGGCGCGCAAGCACAATATCGAAATGCCGATCTGCACGGCGGTCGATGCGGTGCTCAATCGCGGCGCGACGCTTGAAGATACCATTGAGCAATTGCTGTCGCGGCCCCTCAAGGCGGAGAGCGACTGGTCCGCTCCAACCTAAGGCGGACAATGGCGGTCCGCGGCGATACCGGGATTTACGCCTACCGCACGGTTTCCATCATTTGGTTTATCGGCGTCGCCTATGTGCTGCTTGCCGAGATCACTGAATATTTTGAGCTCGGACGTGTGCCGGTCGTGTTCGATTACTGGGCGCTGTCGGGGCCGCTGCTGGCGCTGGTGCTGTTCGGGCGCAATCGAAAGCTGGTGCTCGCTGCCGTGTGGGCCGCGCTGATTGCCGGCGTTACTGGTGCCCTGTGGGATCCACGCTACCTTGTGTTCGCGATGCCGATTGCCACCGGTGTGGTGGGATTTTCTACGTTGTTCGCGATGCTGGTTGTAGGGCCTGAGCGGCGGCGTAGCTGGTTTCTTATCATGATCGGTTCGCTCATTCTTATCGGGCAGCAGATCGCAGGCGCGTTCCAGCAGTTGACCACCGTCACGGAAGAAACCTTCGACAACCGCGCCTACCTCGTCGATCTCTCGTTCGGTTTTAATGCGCTGGCATTGGCGAGCCGCCTTAATGAAATGCCGATGGCCGATGCGCTCAAGGCGGCTTATTTTGAGGTGATTGGCCTCGGCTATATGGCGCTCATGCTCATCACCGGCTGGATGGTGATGCTGCAGCTGAAGCGGCAATCGCCGCGCTGGCTGGTGGGCTTCGCGGTTTTTGTGCTGTCGGGCACCGCGGCGGGCCTGCTTTATCACGTGTTCCCGGCGGCGGGACCGGCGGCGACCTACGGCTCCTTGCTCGGCCTGCCCGATCCACGCGGGATTACGCCGGCGGTCAATTACGTGAATTCGGATCACGTGCGCAATTGCATGCCGAGCATTCATTTCGCCTGGGCGTTGCTGGTGCTCATCAATGCGAGGGGGCTGCCGCGGGTGTTTCAAGTTTCGGCGCTGCTCTATGTCGGCCTTACATTCGTGGCGACTTTGGTGATGGGTGAGCATTACCTGGTCGATCTGGTGGTTGCCGTGCCGTTTGCGATTGGCATGCAGGGGCTTGCCTGCGCCCTGGTTTACAAGCAAAAGCCCGGCGCAAGTTTTTGTGTGGGCACGTTGCTTACGGCTTTCTGGTTTTATGCGCTGGTGGAGCAGGTGGATTGGTTTCTCGCCATTCCCGGTTTTACAGTCGGCGCGGCGTGCCTTACGTTGCTGTTCAGCGCGATTGCTTTCTGGATCGATGAGCGATCCGCGGCGAAGCGCCTAGAGTCTAGTCCCCAAGCGCCTTGACAATCTCCTCGCACATTTTCTTGGCATCGCCGAACAGCATCATGGTGTTGGGGCGGAAGAACAGTTCGTTCTCTACGCCGGCGTAACCCGACGCCATCGAGCGCTTGATGAACAGCACCGTCTTGGCTTTTTCGACATCGAGCACCGGCATGCCATAGATCGGCGATTTGGGATCGTTATGCGCCGCCGGGTTGGTCACGTCGTTGGCGCCGATCACGAAGGCGACATCGGTCTGTGCGAAATCGCGGTTGATTTCCTCAAGCTCCAGCACTTCGTCATACGGCACGTTGGCTTCGGCCAGCAGCACATTCATATGGCCCGGCATGCGGCCCGCCACCGGATGGATCGCATAGCGCACCTGTACGCCTTCTTTCTTGAGATGATCGGCCATTTCACGCAGCGCATGCTGCGCCTGCGCGACCGCCATGCCGTAGCCTGGCACGATGACGACGCTGGAGGCGTTCTTGAGAATGAAACTCGCATCCTCGGCCGAGCCGGCTTTCACCGTGCGATCACCGGCCGGTCCGCCGGCGGCAGCCGCAGTGCTTTCGCCGCCGAAACCGCCGAGGATCACATTGAAGATCGAGCGGTTCATGCCCTTGCACATGATGTAGCTGAGGATCGCGCCGGAGGAGCCGACCAGCGCCCCCGTGATGATGAGGAGCGGATTTTCGAGCGTGAAACCTGTGGCCGCCGCCGCCCAGCCCGAATAGCTGTTGAGCATCGACACCACCACCGGCATGTCGGCGCCGCCGATGGGGAGAATGAGCAGGAAGCCGAGCAGGACCGTGACGGCGATAAGCGCCCAGAAGGCATATTGCGTCTGGCCCAGCATGAGCCACACCACCAGCAGCAGCGCGAATATGCCGAGCACGAGGTTGAGATAATGCTGGAATTTGAATTGCAGTGGCTTGCCGCTTACAAGGCCCTGCAATTTTGCAAACGCGACGATGGAACCGCTGAAGGTGATCGCGCCGATGGCGACGCCAAGGCCCATTTCGATAAGGCTCGAGAGGAAAATGTGCCCGCCTTCGGCAATATGATAGGCATCCGGATTTAAAAACGCCGCTGATGCTACAAGCACAGCTGCGAGGCCGACCAGCGAATGAAACGCCGCCACCAATTGTGGCAGCGCCGTCATTTTAATATTGCGCGCGACCACGGCGCCGATAGAGCCGCCGATGGCGATAGCGATGGCAATGAACCAAATCGAGGAAGTTTCGATGAGTGCGAGCGTGGTGCCGATGGCGACCGCCATGCCGGCCATGCCGAAAATATTGCCCTGCCGCGCTGTCTCCGGCGAAGCCAGTCCGCGCAGCGCCATGATGAAACAGACGCCGGAGAAGAGATAGAGGAGCGGGACGAGGCTGGAAAACATGCCGGGCACCTAGTGTTTCGGGGACAACGCCTTGGCCTTTTCAAGGGCGTCGGGCGTTCCGATTTTTTCGAGCATATTGGCGGCCAGCGGCTGCAGGTAACCGGCCGTAACATGGTCGTATGCCGTCGCGCGCGCATAGATCGGCTCCGCCAGCGAGCCGGCATGCGCCCCGAAATCGCCGGCCAGTTCGAGCGTGGCGGGAAATTCCTTGCTGTGGAGGTCAAGCTGCAGAATGCGCGCCGCCAGCGACGGCATGGCCAACTCGGCCTGGTCGGGATAATTGAGGAAAATCTTCGCGACCGGCAAATAGGCTGGATCGAAGCTCACGATATGGCCGTCATGGTTCGGGGTCGCTTCATCGCGGTCCGTCACATCCGTGAGATAATTCCCCAGCGTGGCGAGGTCATCGGGGCTGAAGTTGCCATAGCCGTCAACATAGGCGGCGAAAGCCTTGGCGTTCTCGGTATCGCCGCTGTTGGTGGGCTTGAGGGCGACCAACTCCGCGAACCCGGTAAGCACCCGGTGATCGTGCGGTGCGATTTTCTCGAGCGCGGCAAAAGCCTCGCCGCGGTCGGCGCTGGTGCCGGCCGTGGCTGCCCTCAGCAAGGCCGGCATGGCACGGACGGCGGCGGGCCCGATCTGGCCCAGCACCGCCATGATATGGCGTTTCTCCCCGAAGCGGGTGTTGTTGCTGTCGAGGGCGGAAGCCAGCGAAGGTACGATCGGTGCCGCCTTGTCGCCATAACCGGCGATGATGTCGAGCGCAACAGGTGCTACACCGGGATTACTGGTGTCGTTCTGGTAATAATCCATGGCGACGGCCAGTGCCTCGTCGCTTTTGGCGCCGGTCGATTTGAGCGCCTGGAACGCTTGCGGGTAAATCACATTGTCGAGGCCGTAATCGGATTCCGCGTAATGCTTCTTGTCCTTAAGCAGTTGTATGATCGCCGGGGCCGCAGGCGCTGCGTCGGGTCCCATAGCGGTAATTTGCTTGAGGGCGCTTTCGACTGTATGCCCATCGGTTGAGGCCAAATCAGCGGCAATCGAATTTACGTCAGCGGCATAGGCCGGAATAACCGTCCCGACCAAAACAAGCACCGATAATGTGCGTGCCGTAAGCCTCATTTGTCCGCTTTCTTTTTGCCGATATCAGCTTTCTTCTTGTACATAGCCAACATGCGCTGGGTGACGATGAAGCCGCCAAAGATATTAATCGAAGCGAGCACAACGGCGCACAAGCCCAGTATGCGCGAGACGGTGAGTTCCGACGGCCCGGCGGCCAGCAGGGCGCCGACGATGATGACGGAGGATACGGCGTTGGTGACGGCCATAAGCGGCGAGTGCAGGGCCGGCGTCACGCGCCACACCACGTAATAACCGACGAAACAGGCGAGCACGAAAACAGTGAGCCCGGTGATGAAAAAGCCGTGCTCACCACTGCCGGCCTGCGCGCCGATATTCTGCACTTGCGCGGCCAACGCACGGGCGGCATCGGCTAGATCGGATTGCTTGTCGGCAAGGTCATTCAAGGAATTGGCGGTGGCGTTCATGAGCATGGCGGGTTCCTCATGCGGCGCTGGACGAACGGAATTGCGGATGCACGACAGAGCCGTCACGGGTGAGGGTGACGGCCTGCAGGATTTCATCATCCCATTTGATCGCGAGTTTGCCGCCTTCCTTGGCGGAGATAAGCGTCATGAAATTGAGCAGGTTGCGTGCATAGAGCGCTGACGCATCGACCGCGATACGGCTCGGCACATTGCGATGGCCGACGATCTTGACGCCGAACGCCTCCACAACTTTTCCAGCCTCGGAGCCGGCGCAATTGCCGCCTTGCTCGACCGCGAGATCGACGACGACAGATCCGGGCCGCATGCTGCGCAGCATTTCCTCAGTGATGAGGCGCGGGGCCGCGCGGCCAGGGATGAGAGCGGTGCAGATGACGACATCCTGTTTCTTGAGCGTTTCGGCGATGAGTGCGGCTTGCCGGCGTTTGTAATCCTCGCTCATTTCCTTGGCATAGCCGCCGGAGGTTTCGGCCTGTTTTGTTTCGTCGCTTTCGACCATCACGAAGGTGGCGCCGAGGCTTTGAACCTGCTCCTTGGCAATTGGGCGCACATCGGTGGCACTTACAACGGCGCCGAGGCGGCGGGCGGTGGCGATCGCCTGTAATCCCGCGACGCCGGCGCCCATCACCAGTACGCGCGCAGGCGGCACGGTGCCGGCGGCCGTCATCATCATCGGGAAGGCGCGGCCGAATTGCTCGGCGGCATCGAGTACAGCTTTGTAACCTGCGAGATTGGATTGGCTGGAGAGCACATCCATCGACTGCGCGCGGGTGATGCGCGGCATGAGTTCCATCGCCATCGACATGACCTGGTTGCGCGCATAAAGCTCGAGATCGGCTTTGGCGGCATAGGGATTGAGCATGCCGATCAGCACGGCGCCCGGCTTGAGGAAATTAATTTCGTTGAGCCCTTCGCCGGCATTCATCGGCCGCTGCACGCGCAGGATGATGTCGGCATCGCGCTGCGCGAGCCCGGCATCGGCGGCGATGGTGGCGCCGGCCGCTATGTACATATCATCGGGATAGGCGGCTTCCGCGCCGGCACCGGCTTCCACCGCCACGTCATATCCCAGTGCCCGGTATTTCTTGACCGTTTCAGGGACAGCCGCCACCCGTTTTTCGAAAGCGCGGCGTTCCTTGGGGATGGCGATTTTCATTGCTGGTCAAAGCCTTATTGCGAGAATCGCAGACGAAACTAAAGATGCCTGATTTTTCGTGTTATGGGAAGTTGCTATAATAGAATAATAACTTCGCGTATTGGCCATTTATTGGGAACGGTATTTAAGGCCAGTGCTACATTGCAAGTCACCGGTTAGACAGGAACGATATTTTGATCGATTTGAATTCAGCACAACCTGAGCATCCTTTGCGGTACGGAGATCTTTTCCTTAATCGCAGAATCAAGCAGGTATTGCGCGCGGGCACGTCGGTAGAATTAAAGCCAATGCAATTCGGCATATTCGTAGCCCTTATGCTCGCGCAAGGCGAGATTGTCTCAAGGGTCGATTTGTACTTGGCCGGCCGGCAAGCTCTCGGCCGTGCGGATCCCGACAATCTTCCCAAGGAAAATAAAATTAATGAAGTTGTAAATCACCAGGTCGGCGTTATCCGAAGAAGCTTTGGTGAGCATTCACTTAAATCCGGCGAAGCTTCCATTATTGAAACCGTTAAAGATCGTGGATACCGGCTTGCCGCGCCGGCGGCGTGAAGTTGACGTTATATCGCCGGCATGGCAACTAATATCGATTATTGTTAAGTCATTACTTCGGAGAACTTGCCATGAACTTTGTTTCGCCCGTCAAGGATGACCGAATTCTCAAATATAAAGATATCACCCTTGACCTTAATGCGGGAACGGCATCGCGCGGGGATGAGCGGCTCGAGTTGCCTCCACTCGTTTTCCGATATGTTGCCACTTTTATATTGCACAAGGATAAAATTATTTCGTTACAGGAATTGGATTCGCAAGCAAGGCAGCTTGAGGTGGTCGGCAAGCCGCCGCCGCCAGCAAAAGATATTAATGTCCACGCCAGCGCAAAAAATTACATACATTGGATTCGTGGATTCTTCGGACCGATTGTGAAAAATTATTCTGGCGTCGGGTACAGGCTTGTGCAGGAAGTCCCCCCAAGCGAACCGCCGCTTTCTTCTCCTGATACCGCGGCAAACGAAAAGGTTTTGCGGTATGGAAACCTGGCCCTCGATCTTGGCCCAGGGATAGCCACGCACAACGAAATGCAGATTAAAACCGGGCTGCTCGATTTCAGGTATGTCGCCGCTCTTATACTGCATAGAGGCCAAACTCTTTCGCGAAGAGAATTGGATTCACTGGCAAGGCAACTTGAGGTGCAAGGCGCTCAATCACGCGCAGCAGCGCCCAAAATCAATATCTACAGTGTCGTATCAGATCGTGTGAATCGGGTGCGCAAAAGATTTGGTATAGAAATTACGAATGTCCGAGGCCGGGGATACCGTCTGCCGACAGACCCGCGAAACGTAACCACGCCTTCTCCTTCCCCCGGAGCCGTGAATAGCAACGTTTCGCCGCTTCCCCCGCCGCGCCCACACAACGAAACGCCGCCTTCCTCTGCTGCCGTTGCAACTATCGGCCCGGTTTTGCGGCATGGAAATCTCGCCCTTGATATGGGGACGGGGAAAGCGACATGCGATGAGCGGGAAACAAAGATGCACCCGTTTACATTCAGGCTTGTCGCCACTCTCATGACGCATCCTGACCGGCACTTTCCCTTTGATATGTGGGAAGAGTCGGCAAGGCGGCTTAAAGTGCAAGGCTGGTCACTGGAGCGAGCACCGAAAGCCCAGGCTGGGGATGCAGCGAAAATGCTTCTGAACGAAGTGCGCGATGTATTGGGAGAGATGATGCGTTATGATCGGGGTATTGGCTATACACTCTCCGAGCCAGAAAATCCGCCACGCGAAGTTGCGCCCGTTCCAGCCCGGAAACTCGCTTCTTAATCCGAGAGGCCGGCCGATTTTAGTGCCTTCGCCTGGTTCTTCGCGAGTTGCTTCACATCGAAACGGCTGATGAGATCCTGGAACATGCGGTACCAGTTGATCTCGGCTTTCAGGCGCAGGAAAACGGAGCCGAGGCCGATGGCTGCCCGGTCCATGAAGACGAATTCGCGCGGCACTTCGACGCCGCCTAATTTGCGCAATTCTTCATGCACTTTTGCCGCGGTTTCGCGGCCGTAAAAACCGGTGTTGGTTTCCTCGATGAGGCGTGTTTTGTCTTCCATGAGCGGCGCATAGATGAATTTCGCCCAGATATTGAGCACATCGATCAATTTCTTGTCGATGTTCTGGAATCCCCAGGCCTTGTATGCCTCGCGCGCGAGGTCGCTGTTATTGGTGCGTACGGCTTCGTAAAGATTGATGACGCCCTGTACCAGCTCCGGCCGGAAAATGCGGATGCAGCCGAAATCGAGCAGGTTGAGGCTGTTGTCCTTCTTCACCGTATAATTGCCGAGATGCGGATCACCATGGATCACGCCGTAATAATAAAACGGCGTGTACCACGCCGTGAACATGTTCATCGCGATCTGGTTACGGTCCTTGAGCGAACGCTCATCGACAATCGCGGCGACGCGCTCGCCGGTAAGCCAGGTCATGGTGAGCAGGCGTTCGGTGGAAAGTTCGGGTAGGACTTCAGGTACTTCGACGCCTTCAACATCAGCCAGCATATGCTGATAAAGCGCAATATGTTTTGCTTCGCGCAGGTAATCGAGCTCCTCATACATGCGCTCGGAGATTTCTTCGTGTACTTTCTTGGTCGAGACTGCGCGGTCGGTGCGCTCGAAAATCGCGAGAATCATTTTAAGCTGCCGCAGATCGGCTTCGACCGTCGATTGCATGTCGGGATATTGCAATTTGCAGGCGAGCGCGCGGCCATCAGGCGCCGTGGCGCGATGCACCTGCCCAAGGGATGCCGCCGCCGCTGCTTCATGTTCGAATTTTTTGAATTTCTTTTCCCAGTCGGGGCCAAGCTCGGTCCCCATGCGGCGCTTGACGAAGGCCCAGCCCATTGAGGGCGCATCGGCCTGCAACTGCGCAAGCTCGGAGGCATATTCCTTCGGCACCAAATCGGGAATGGTGGAGAGCATCTGCGCCACTTTCATGAGCGGCCCCTTGAGCCCGCCCAGGGCACCCCGTAGCCGCTCGGCCTGCTTCTGCCGGTCGATATCGATGCCGAGATAACGCTTGCCCGCCGCCCGCGCGCCAATGCCCGCCATCGCCGAGGAAACCTTGGCATAGCGCTTGACGCGTTTGGGGAGAGTGGAGCGTTCGCGGGGCATGTAAGTATTTAACCCTGTTTCATCGTTGCAGGTGCTACTGCCCAAAGTGTATCAATACCACCAGATTTAACATATTTAACGCCAAATAACATGCTGCTCGAAGCCATCGAAAAAGATGCCGCAGTTGAGATTTCCCGCGGCCCCCGGATGTTGCGTTATTTCAGGATCGGCAGCCTTGTGGTGGGGCACGGCAGCGACCATCACGCTGTGCTTCCGCAGAAATTCGACAACGAAAAAGACAACCCGTTCCCGTTCTTCCTCGAACGGCAGATAAGCGAACAACACCGGCGTTATCAACAAAAAGCCGATGTAATCATACTTAACGGCGATCATTACGGCGCGCCGAATGGCGAGCCTGCGCAGAAAGCGGTCGCTTTCATGCTCAATTATATGGCCGAGAAACATCCTGATGTGCAGTTCATCTATGTGCCGGGCAACCATTGTCTGCGCGGCGCCGGCGACGAGGCCTGGAGAAATTTTGGCGCGCTGCGTGAAAATATCCTGGCGCCACTCGGAGACGGAATGAACCCGGTTGCGATAACGATCAAGGGTATAAAAATTGTCGCCGGAAATATTTTTTACGATGGTACGTTTCTTGATCCGGAACCTTTTGGATTTAAACGCGAAGAAGTCGAGGAGAGTTACGAAAACTCGCCGGACAGAAAGTATTTGTTTAACGGCAGAAGAGACAATTTCCGTAAAATGGCCGACAACCTCGCCGCGGCCTTGCAGCCAGATGTCAATATCCTTGTTACCCATATGTTGCCGCATTCATTGCTGGCTACCCTGCGCCTCGGACCCATGACCGACTACGTCGCCGAGCTCGGCAGGAAAAATCACGTAAACATCCGGCACGACCCGGTATATGAAGAGGAGCAGGCCGCCAAAGTCGGTATCACTGCACGCCAATTCCGCCGTACATGGAGCGGACGCACATTATCCAACATGGGATCGAATGTGCTTACGCGTCCGGGCTTCCCCCAGGACCATGGCGGATTGCACATTGTCTACGGTCACAGCCACGTGTCGATTAAGCCCAAGATCAGAGAGAATGGTACGCCTATGTTCAATAAAGGCGGTATTCCCATATGGTATGAACGGCAGATGTGGATCACTCATTCGCAGCAGTGGCAGTGGGGACCAAAGCCGCAAGCGGGTTGAATCAAATCATCGCCATCCCGCCATTCACATGGATGGTCTGCCCCGTAATATACCGCGCCTCTTCACTTGCGAGGAAGGCGACGCTGGCGGCGATGTCGGATGACTCGCCCATATAGCCCACTGGAATCGCGGGCAGGATGCGCTTTTTCTGGTCTTCGGTGAGCACATCGGTCATCGCGGTGGTGATAAAGCCGGGTGCCACGCAATTGACGGTGATGCCGCGCTGCGCCATTTCGGCCGCCAGCGATTTGGTGAGGCCGATAAGGCCCGCTTTCGATGCCGCATAATTCGCCTGCCCCGGATTGCCGGTCACGCCGACCACTGACGTAATATTAACGATGCGGCCCCAGCGCCGCGACATCATGCCTTTCAACACCGAGCGCGAAAGGCGGAAAGCGGCGGAAAGATTGACGTTGATGACGGTATCCCAATCCTCGTCCTTCATGCGCACGGCGAGCCCGTCGCGCGTGAGGCCGGCATTGTTGATGAGAATATCGACGCCACCGCCGAGCTTGGCCTCCGCTTCCTTGAGCAGGGCGGCAGGGGCTGCCGGATCGGCGAGATTGGCGGGCACCACAAAGCTGCGCTCGCGCAGATGGGATTGCACCGCATTGAGCGCCTCGAGCCGCGTGCCCGACAGCACCACTTTGGCGCCCTGCGCATGCAACGTTTCCGCAATCGCGCGGCCGAGCCCGCCGGAGGCTCCGGTGACGAGCGCGTTTTTGGTGGAGAGGTTGAACATAATATCGATCCTTATGATTAAAACGATAAGCCGGTTTCTTGCGTCGCGACGACCCCTCACCAGCAAAAACTAAGGCTTGCCAAACAGGGCAAGCCTAAGTTTTTGCAACCTCTCCCGCAAGGGGAGAGGAGCGCGTTGTCACATGCGCGCTGTTAACAATAATTCCTGCATTCACTGCAAGCGTTCCTCTCCCCTTGCGGGGGAGGACAGGAGAGGGGTTGGTGACGCAAGAAACCAAATTAGTTTTTACACCGTCTTCAAAAACTCCTCGATATCTTTCGGTTCCTGCAGCGAGAGCGCCGTTATTTCCTTGTCGATGTGCTTGGTGAGGCCGGCCAGCACGCTGCCGGCGCCGCATTCGACTAATTGTCCTATCCCTTGCGCCTTCATGTAAAGCACGGATTCGCGCCAGCGCACGGAGCCCGTCACCTGTTTTACGAGAAGGTCGCGGATGCGCGAGGGTTCGCTCACGGCTTCGGCGGTCACGTTGGCGACCACCGGCACGGCGGGCGGCTTGATGGTTACTTCGGAAAGCGCTTTTTGCATCACTTCGGCGGCTGGCTGCATGAGCGAGCAATGGAACGGCGCGCTTACCGGTAATTTAACGCTGCGCTTGAAACCGCGTTCGGCGGCAATCGCAATCGCGCGGTCGATGGCGGCCATGTGGCCGCTGATGACGACCTGGCCCGGTGCGTTATCATTGGCGGCAGTGCACACTTCGCCCTGCGCGGCGGCGGCGGCGATTTCCTGCGCGGCTGGCAGATCGATGCCGATCAACGCCGCCATGCCGCCGATGCCGACCGGCACCGCCTGCTGCATCGCAAGCCCACGTTTTTTGAGGAGGCGCGCGGTGTCGGCCAGCGAAAAACTGCCGGCCGCGCACAGCGCCGAATATTCGCCGAGGCTGTGGCCGGCGACAAACTTGCCCGCCGCCGGCAAATGGAAATTGCCCTGTTTATCCAGCACGCGGATCACCGCCATGCTTACGGCCATCAGGGCCGGTTGCGCATTTTCGGTAAGTTTGAGATCGTCGGCAGGCCCTTCGAACATAAGCTTGGTAAGCTTTTGGCCGAGGGCGTCGTCGGTTTCCTCGAAAACCTCGCGGGCTTCGGTGAAGGCGCCGGCCAGCGCGTGGCCCATGCCGACCGCCTGGCTGCCTTGTCCGGGGAATATAAGTGCGCGGGTCATAACATCTCCAATATTTTGCGCAAGATAGGTGCCCTCTGTCTTCCGGCTTGTCAAACGCAAGTTAAGTAGGGATAGTGGCGGCCCATCCTAGGGTTAACATCATGATTATCGTCACCGGCGGTGCCGGTTTTATCGGCTCAAACCTTGTTGCGGCGCTGGAAGCGCGCGGCGAACGCGTGGCCGTATGCGACTGGCTCGGCAAGGATGATAAATGGCGCAATATCGCCAAGCGCGACCTTGAGGCTTTGGTGGCGCCCGAGCAGCTCGACGAATTCCTTAAAACGCACGGCGCCGATGTCGAAACCGTGTTCCATATGGGCGCGATTTCCACCACCACCGAAACCGATGCCGATCTCATCGCCGAAAACAATCTGCGATTGAGCCAGAAATTATGGCAATGGTGCAGCAGCGTCAAAATCCCGCTCATTTACGCATCCTCCGCCGCCACCTATGGCGATGGCAGCGCCGGGTTCCGCGATGATGAGCAATCGGAAATGCTCGCCAAATTGCGGCCGCTTAATCCCTATGGCTGGAGCAAGCATCAGTTCGACCGTTGGCTTGCGCGGCACAAGCCGAAAAGCGGCAGCGCGCAATGCGTGGGCTTGAAATTTTTCAATGTCTACGGCCCCAACGAATATCACAAGGACGGCCAGCGCTCGGTAGTACATCAGATTTATCCCTATACCCAGCGCAACGAAGCCTTCTCGCTGTTCAAATCGCACAACCCGCAATATGAAAATGGCGGCCAGTTGCGCGATTTCGTGTGGATCGGCGATGTCGTCAATGTGGCGATGTGGCTGCTCGATCATCCGAAGGTAAGCGGCCTTTTTAACCTTGGCACCGGCAAGGCGCGCAGCTTTGCCGATCTCGCGGTCGCCGTTTACCAGGCGGCCGACCGCGCGCCGCTCATCCGCTACCGCGAAATGCCCGAGGAATTACGCGATAAATACCAATATTTTACCGAGGCCGAGATGGGCAAATTGCGCGCTGCCGGCTATACCGCCCCTTTCACCAGCCTTGAGGATGGGGTAAGAAAATATGTGCGGGATTATTTGGGAACGGATGATCCGTATGTATAAATCCCCCTCCCCTTGGGGAGGGGCTAGGGGAGGGGTATAAAAAACTGCGGTCGTTGCTTGAAGCGGTCATCGCTGTTTTTTGTACCCCCCACCTAACCTCCCCCCAAGGGGGGGGGGACTAATGCGGTTCATGTTGCAATAACGGTTTTGGATAACTGATGTTCGCACACCTCATACCCCTCGTCGAAAAGCTCTCCGGTCACCGCATCCTGTGCGTCGGCGATGTGATGCTTGACCGGTACGTGTACGGCCAGGTCGAGCGTATTTCGCCGGAAGCGCCGATCCCGGTGCTGCATACGCAGCGCGAAGCGGTAACGCTTGGCGGCGCCGGCAATGTGGTGCGCAATATCGTCTCGCTCGGCGGGCAGGTCGATCTGGTTGGCGTCATCGGACAGGACCAGGCGGGATATGATCTTGCCAAGCAGCTGACCGGCCTCACGCAGGTGGCGCCTTATCTGCTTACCGATAATTCGCGGCCCACCACGCTCAAGACGCGTTTCGTCGCCGACGGCCAGCAATTGCTGCGCGCCGATCATGAAATCAGCCAGCCGATCTCGGCCGATATGGAAGACCAGATCCTCATGCGCGCGAAAGCGGCGCTGGAGGGCTGCAACATCATCATCCTGTCCGATTACGCCAAGGGCGTACTCACCTCGCGCGTGGTGTCGGAAATCATCGAACTCGCGCGCGGAAAAAACCGCAAAGTGCTTATCGATCCCAAGGGCCGCGATTTCACGCGTTACCGCGGTGCTTCGATGCTCACGCCCAACCGGCGCGAATTGCAGGATGCGACCGGCATTACGATCCGTGGGGTCGAGGATGCCGAAAAGGCCGCGCGGCAATTGATCGACGCACACAAATTTGACGCCGTGCTGGCCAAGCTCGGCAGCGACGGCGTTTGCCTGGTGCCGCGCGGGGAGAAGGCACAGCATTACCACGCCTCCGCCCGCGAAGTGTTCGATGTGTCGGGGGCCGGCGATACTGTGGTGGCGGCGATGGCTTTGGCTCTGGCCGGCGGCCTTGCGCCCGGCGATGGCGCGGCGCTTGCCAATGTCGCGGGCTCGGTGGTGGTCGGCAAGATCGGCACGGCAGTATGCACACCCGATGAACTTACACGCGAACTCGCACATGACCAGGTGCTGGAGAGCGAGCGAAAGATTGTCGACCTCGCTGAGGCTTCGGAAATCGCCGAACGCTGGCGCAAGCAGGGCTTTAAGGTCGGTTTCACCAATGGCGTGTTTGACCTGCTGCATCCCGGCCACGTCTCGCTGGTGCGGCAGGCCAAGGCTGCCTGCGACAAGCTTATCATCGGCCTTAACAGCGATGCGTCCGTCAAACGCCTCAAAGGCGAAAGCCGCCCGGTGCAGAATGAAATGGCACGCGCGGCCGTCCTCGCGTCTCTCGCCGATGTCGACCAGGTCGTCGTTTTCGGCGAGGATACGCCGCTCAATCTCATCAAGGCGGTGCGGCCTGCCGTGCTGGTCAAGGGCTCGGATTATACGAAGGATAAAGTGGTTGGCGCCAATGAGGTCGAAAGCTGGGGCGGGCAGGTGATCCTCGCCCGGCTGGTCGACGGCCAGAGCACCACCGCGACCATCGCGAAATTGCAGACGTCGAAAAAGGCCGGCACTGCATGAAGTTGAGCGTGGTTATTCCCTGCTACAACGAAGCTAACACCATCGATAAAATCATCGACGCGGTCAACGCATCCCCCTACACGAACCGGGAAATCATCGTGGTCGACGATTGTTCGACCGACGGCACGGCGAAGGTGCTGAGGGAGCGCATCGAAAAATCCGGCCGCGTTTCGCGCGTGATTTATCACAGCGTCAATCAGGGCAAGGGTGCCGCGCTGCGCACGGGCATCCAGGCGGCGACCGGCGATATGGTGATCGTGCAGGACGCCGATCTCGAATATGATCCGCAGGAATATCCGCGTCTCTTGGAACCGATCCTGAGCGGCAAGGCCGATGTCGTGTTCGGCTCGCGCTTTCTCGGCTCCAACGCGCACCGCGTGCTTTATTTCTGGCACCGCGTGGCCAACGGCGTCCTCACCATGATGTCGAACATGTGCACCAACCTCAATCTCACCGACATGGAATCCTGCTACAAGGTATTCCGCCGCGAGATCATCCAGGGCATCAAGCTGGAAGAGAATCGCTTCGGCTTCGAGCCCGAAGTAACCGCCAAGGTGGCGAAGCTAAAATGCCGCATATATGAGGTCGGCATCTCCTATCACGGCCGCACCTATGACGAGGGCAAGAAAATCGGCTGGAAAGACGGCGTGCGCGCGCTTTACTGCATTTTCAAATACAATTTGCTGCGCCGCTGACAGCAGGCGCGTTTTGGCGTATAATAATTACGCCTGCGAAAAATAGCCTGTGTTCTTAAATAACAGCGTATTATCTGGCTGGTACGAGCTTTGACAGTTCGGTAAATTGCGGTAGTTTGTTCACGGTTCCCTATACAAATCGACAAAAACAACCGGGACCTGCCTATGACCGAGGACGAACTCAAGGAACTGGCCATACTTGTGTGGATGCCGAAGCGCGTTCCATGCCGTGCGGCGCTGGTCACCTTTGTTCCCGACAAAAATAAATGCCCTGAGGCGATCCGCGAGGTCGCCGAAAAAGGACCGTGCCGCTGGTTTCCCGAGGCCGACGGGCATCGCGTGGTGATCCTCTATCAGGGCGGCCCGTACGATACGAGCATCTTTACGCTGGATGAAAGCGCGTGGGACCACGATCATTGCGATGTCTGTTGCGTCCGCATTCCGCCGATGACGCTCTTTTTTGTTACGGAAGGCGCCCGCAACGCGGCACTGTGCATCGAATGCCACGGTAAATACGTGGAGAAATAATTATATAAACCGTTTTGAAAAATACGGCGGACTGCTACTGTTCGGTGTCCCAGCCGAATCTGCATTCCCCATGTCCATCTGCGTCAATTATTCCAAACCTTCCTCGGGCGAGCTTGCGGGCGAGGTTTACGGGCTCGATGTAGCCGTGAACAATTTCCTGTCGGCCTGGTTCCGGCACGGTGCGCAGGAAAAATTCGTCTGCCTGCCGGTCGATCTGCCGAGCTACGAGCATTTCCGCGAACTGGCCAAAGCGCAGGGGGTGGATGAAGGGCGCTGTATTGGCCTCGATCCGCGCACGCCGCGGCATAATCTTGAGAATATGGGCCTTGTGTTCCGGCCCGATCCATTGACGAATAATCTCATCTGGCGGCGCGAGCAGCTGAGGGGCAAAGGCTTTGCCGCCTGCGGCCTCGTGCATACCATGAGCGGCGAGCGCATAGCACGCGCGGTTGGTGAGTTGTGCCTGGCCCCGGCCGGTGCCGGCGATGCGCTCATTTGTCCCTCGCCCGCGATCCGCGATGCGGTGCAGAATCTGTGGGTGATCTACAGCGAATATCTCAATGAGCATTTCGGCGGCAGTTATCGCAACCCGATTGAAACGCCGGTGATCCCGCTCGGCACCGATTGCGAGAAATTCGCGCGCATGACAACCGCCGATAAACGCGCGGCGCAGCGTCTCGCACTTGGCGCGACTGCGGATGAGATTGTCATATTATTCGTGGGTCGCCTCAGTTTCGCGACCAAGGCGCATCCGCTTGCGCTGTGGATGGCGGCGGAACGGGCGGCGAAGCTCACGCGCAAAAAGCTGCGCCTCGTGATGTACGGCTATTTCAAGCCGAAGGATATGGAACAGCATTTCCGCACATTGGCCGCCGATATTGCCAAGACCGTGCGTATCGATTTTGTGCAAAATGAAGACCCGCGCTTCCCGGATGGATTATGGGCCGGGGCCGATCTGTTCGCCTCGCTGTCCGACAATGTGCAGGAAAGTTTCGGCCTCACGCCGGTGGAGGCGATGGCGTCTGGTTTACCCGTGGTGGTAAGCGACTGGGACGGCTATCGCGGTGGCGCGCGCGAGGGGCAGGATGGCTTTCTTATCCCGACCCTCACGCCGCCGCCGGAGGCCGGCCTCGACATCGCCACGCATTACTATAACGAGCAGAATTATGGCGTTGCGCTGGTCGGCGCGTCGCAATCGACCGCGGTCGATATCGCGCGCTGCACCGAGGCGATCCGGTTGTTAGCCGAGGATGACGAAAAACGCCGCGTGATGGGTGCTTCGGGACGGGCGCGCGCGCGCGATGTGTTCGACTGGCGGCATATCATCCGCGCTTATGAGGAATTGTGGCGTGAATTGATGCATAAGCGCCATGCCACGCCGCACGTACCGGGCGTGCCTAAGGGATGGCAGGCGGCGCATCCGGCCTTTCCAAACCCGTGGAAAATGTTCGCGAGTTTTCCCTCGCAGCATTTGAGCGCGGAAGATCGCATCAAGGTGGTGATGAGCAACGAGCAGATCGATGCGCTGCTGCACCACGAAATGAATTACTTCGTGCCCGACCTGCTGCTGCCGCATGAATTGCTCGATGGCATCATCGATATCATGCGCCACGCCGCCACGGTTTCATTGGGCGATATCGTCAACAGCTTCCCGCCCGAAGAACGTGGCCGGATTTGGAGAAGTTTAGGGTGGATGCTGAAATTGGGGATTTGCGAGGTGGTTTGATCCTCTCCCCTTGCGGGAGAGGATAGAAAATCTTAGTTCTGCGCAGCGCAGCGAAGCAGGACTTAGATTTTCTTGGTGAGGGGTTTGGTCACATCCTAACAGTTTCTGGCGTTGAGACGACCCCTCACCAGCAAAAACTAAGGACTTGCTGCGCAAGTCCAAGTTTTTACAACCTCTCCCTCAGGGGGAGAGGAAATTTGCGCTCATGCCTTGGCAAACGTATAATCCCCCCATGTCCCCCTCCGATGAACTCTGGTTTCGCCTGCTGGCCGGGCTTTTGGTCGGGCTGTCGCTTGGCAGTTTCGTGACGATGCTGAGCTACCGCGCGCCGCGCAAAATCTCGATCATTGCGCCGCCCTCGCATTGCACGAATTGCCGCACGCCGCTCAAGCCGCGCGACCTGATCCCGGTGCTGTCATGGGTGATGGAAGGCGGCAAATGCCGCCATTGCGGCACCGGTATTGGCGTGCGCTATGTGCTCATCGAGCTTATCACGGCGGCGATGACGGTGGTTGCTTTCGCGTGGTTTGGTTTTACGCCGAAGCTGGTTGTGGCGCTGATCGGCATTGTTTCGTTTGTATCACTGGTGACGATTAATATCGAGCGGTCAAGAAACTAAATCATCATCCCCGCTTCAAGCGGGGATCCATCGCGAGCGATAGCGACCATATAACAGCGACGATTGCCTCAAACGCGGTAGAGTCTATTTTCGCGCAGACGCGCGAAGATGGATCCCCGCTTGAAGCGGGGATGACGGCTTCGACTAGGCCGCCTTACCCAACGCCTTCTCGATTGCCGCGATCGCCTGCGGCATCGCTGCCGTATCGGTGCCTCCCGCCTGCGCCATATCGGGCCGCCCGCCGCCGCCTTTGCCGCCCACCGCCGCTGCGCCTGTTTTGGCGAGCTCGACGGCGCTTACTTTGCCGGTGAGATCATCCGTCACCGCGACGACGATAGAAACTTTGTCCTCGAAACTGGCGGCGAGCGCGATTACGCCCGATTTAACCTGCGCCTTGAAGGCATCGGCCATCGGCTTCAAATCCTTGGCCGGGATGTCGGTGAGCACGCGGCTCACGAAATTGACGCCGTTGATTTTTTTCGGCGCTTCGGAGGAATTGGCCGCCGCCCCGCCGCCGAGCGCCACCTGACGGCGCAGGTCGGCGACTTCTTTTTCCAGCTTCCTGCGTTCTTCGACCAGCTGCGCGATGCGCGACGGCAGCTCGGCGGTTGGCGCCTTGAGTGCTTCCGCCGCCTGCTGCAGCACTTTTTCCTCATGGCTGAAGAAGGCAAGCGCCGAAGGGCCGGTGAGCGCCTCAATGCGCCGCACGCCGGCGGAGACGGCGCTTTCGGACACAATCTTGAACACGGCGATATCGCCGGTGCGCCTTACATGCGTGCCGCCGCACAGTTCGACCGAGAAGAATTCCTTGCCTTTGTCGCTTTTCTCTTCTTTGCCGCCCATGAACAGCACACGCACTTCGTCGCCGTATTTTTCGCCGAACAGGGCCATGGCGCCTTTATCCATCGCTTCCTGCGGTGTCATGAGGTGGGTGAGAACTTCTTCGTTGAGGCGGATGCGTTTGTTGACCTCGGCCTCGATTTCCCGGAGCGCTTCGGCCGCAATCGGTGTCGGCTGGCTGAAATCGAAACGCAGCCGGTCGGGTGCGACCAGCGAGCCTTTCTGTGTCACATGTGGGCCCAGCCTGCGGCGCAGCGCTTCATGCAAGAGATGCGTTGCCGAATGATGCGCGCGCAGGGCGGAGCGGCGTTCGCTATCGACCTCGAACACCGCCATGTCACCGGTTTTCACCGTGCCTTTTTCGACATAACCGTGATGCACCCATACCGTATCCGCTTCCTTCGAAGTGTCATCGATACGCACGACCGCGCCGCTGGCCGTGGTAATGGTGCCGGTGTCGCCCATCTGGCCGCCGGATTCCGCATAGAACGGCGTCTGGTTGACGATGATTTGGATGGTTTCGCCATTCTTGGCATCGGCCACCCGCGCGCCGTTGCGCAAAATTGCCTTGATCTGCCCTTCGGCCTTTTCGGTCGAATAGCCGAGGAATTCGGTCGCACCAAATTCATCGCGCAACTCGAACCACAATTTTGCCGTGCCGATTTCGCCGGTGCCAGCCCATGCTTCGCGGGCGAGCGCCTTCTGCCGCGCCATGGCTTTTTCGAAGCCTTCGACATCGACCTTTTTGTTACGGCCGCGTAACACGTCCTGCGTAAGGTCCAGCGGAAAGCCAAAGGTATCGTAAAGCTTGAATGCCACTTCGCCGGGCAAAGGCTTGTCCTTGCCGAGTTTTCCGGTTTCTTCATCCAGAAGCTTAAGGCCGCGGTCGAGCATCTGCTTGAAGCGCGATTCCTCCAGCTTGAGCGTTTCGGTGATGAGCGGCTCGGCCCGCACCAGTTCGGGATAGGCTGTTCCCATCTGCTTCACCAGTTCCGGCACGAGGCGATAAATGAGCGGCTCCTTGGCGCCCAGGATATGCGCGTGGCGCATGCCGCGGCGCATGATCCGGCGCAGCACATAGCCGCGTCCTTCATTGCCCGGCAGCACGCCGTCAGCGATGAGGAAGGCAGTCGCGCGCAAATGGTCGGCGATCACGCGGAAGGAAGGGGTCTTATCGCCCTCGGCTTTCGCTTTGAGCTGTTCCTCAGTCGCGGCGATAAGCGCCTTGAACAGATCGGTATCGAACACTGTATGAACGCCTTGCAGGATCCCGGCCATGCGCTCCAGCCCCATGCCGGTATCGACCGATGGCTTCGGCAGGCTGATGCGTGTGCCGCCCGGCTGTTCCTCGAACTGCATGAAAACGAGGTTCCAGAATTCGAGGTAACGGTCGCCATCTTCTTCGGGTGTGCCCGGAG
>Ga0207006_1021_pt1 | contig 39884 bp, 40 predicted proteins | sample Alteio_BWMinCont_84_FD_153497 | JGI IMG/M metagenome (GOLD analysis project Ga0207006, IMG submission 153497) | Enriched cells from forest soil in Barre Woods Harvard Forest LTER site, Petersham, Massachusetts, United States -... | ecosystem: Environmental > Terrestrial > Soil > Temperate forest >...
TTGAGATTGTCGCCGCAGGTGCTGACCTGCGCATCGGCGAACATGGACATGCAGCCGACATAGCCGGCCTTGTCAGCAGGCACTTCGCTGCCAATCACGGTTTTGACCAGCATGCCGTAGGTGCCGAGCTTGATGGCGTCGGTTGAGGGCAGCGAACCATCGGCCTGCGCGGCGCCAGCGACCGCCCACGGTGCGGGTTTGCGCGTGTTGCAGCCGGCGAGGTATTGCTTGAGCTCTTCATTGCGTTTTTTGAGTTCGTCTTCGCTTGCCTCCGGTACGCCCATGGTTTTTTTGTCGGGTGACGGCTTGCCATTGAAGGAATCGATGCGGTCATTGGGTTCGAGATAGAAATCGAGCGGCCGCAGATAGTCGAATATCTTTTTCCCGATCATGAATTGATTGCGATTGGCAATCTGCAGACGGGCGTCTGCCCGGTCGCGCAACTGGCCGCGCGCGACATCCTTCAAACGGTCGCCGGATGAAACAGTCGTGGCGCTGATGCCATCGCATGTCGTATCCGCACTGCAATGCAGCGCCGTAGACACTTTGTTCCATTGATCTTCGATATAGTCGGATAAAGCGGCGCGATAACATGCCCCCGAATAAGGCAGCGCTTTGCCGAAAAAGGTGCCGAGATCGTCGAGCAGGCGTTGCTGGGTGACGCGGGCTTTGACCAGTTCAAGCTGGACCTTTTTTGCGGCGTCTATTTCGGGCTGTTCATCCCTGAAAGGCGGCGCTTCGCCATTGCCGCCTTCAAGCATGTAGGCATTTTTTTTCGTGGCGGCCAGGTTGCAATCATGTGCTTTGAGATCGTCGAGCGCCTGCATGAGCTTGGCCTTGTCATCCGCCGGCACGGTCGCGAGGCATTGTTTGTCGTCGCCACATTTGCGGTATTCGGTGCGCACGATATTGAGGCGTACGAGGCAGCCGACATAGCCCTTTTTATCATCCGGCAATTTGCTGCCGATCACATTCTGCATGAGGATCGAATAAAGGCCGAGCTTCCATTGCGGCAGTATGGTTTCCGAATGCTCGGTATAGCTGGTGCCGGGAACGGCCCACGGTTGCGGCTTGGCGGGGTCGCAGGCGGCGAGAAATTTATCAAGGTCTCCGAGACGCGACTTCAACGCATCGGCCGGGATGTCCGTAACCTCAAGCCCTTCCTTGGTATGAATGTAATTCGGATTGAATGAATCGATTTTATTGTCCGGCACCAGCGCATAGGTGACCGGCAATATGTAATTGTACGCCGTGCTTGTAATAACGACCGCATCGACCGACAGCAAGCTTTGCGCCTTGCGTTTCGCGTTCATATGCATGTTATCGAGAACCTCGGCGAATTTTTTATGCGCTGCGGAAGCCTGCGGACAATTGAGGTTGTCGGGCGGGCAGCTCACGTCCTTCGCGGTGCGGTTCCACACATCTTCGATATAATTCGACAGCGCCGCGCGAGTGCAGGCGGGCGGCGTTTTCACATAATCCGGGAACAGCAGGCTCAGATCTTCGAGCGTGCGTTGGGTACGCTGTTGCGCCTCATTAATCGCGACGTTGTTGTCATGCGTGACCGCGGCGCGTTGCTTTTCGGCCTGTTCGGGTGTCATGCCCGATTGTGACTGCGCAAAAGCGGGCAGGGCGGCGAGAAGGAGAAAAGGGAGCAGGCGGAGGGAATGCATGGAGTTTAGAGGTAGCATTTTTGTGGGGGGAGCAGAATACAAAAGTGATTCAATAACTAATCCCAAGAAATCGGCTGGATATCTTTTACCGCAGGTTTCACAGGCGTTCCTCCCCCGCAAGGGGAGGGGAACCACAACGGCAATCAGCCGGATAATAACGATCGAATTCGGTTTATTCCGCACGATCCGGCAGCGCCAGCCGTTCGGCGGCGATGCGCAGCGATTGGGGACGCGAAGCGGCCCGGGCGTGATAGGCGCCGTGGAGCTCGATGTTTTCCGCGAGTGGACCCGGCTGCTCCAGCGTGCATTGCCAGGCGACGAGGCCATCGTTTTTGGTGTAGAGCGCGGTGGTCGGAACGGGGGCGGGGCGCGAGAGTTCGGCATCGCTGCTGGAAATGTTGCTGTCGAACAAGGGCCGCAACGCATAGAACAGCGGCGCCACGCGTGTCGCCACCGGGTGCTGAACCGGCGCGCAGACGAGGATGAGCCGCCGCACGCGATTTGGATGCTTTTTTGCGATTTCACGCACCACCATGCCGCCGAGGCTTTTGCCGTACAGGCTTACGCGCCGCCCGCTGCGGTCGTTGAGCGCAAACAGGCGCTCCTCCAGCCGGCGCATGATGCGTTTGGTGGGGCCGAGATTGATGCCGATCTGCCAGCCTTGCGCGTCGTAATTCAGGTTGCGGAAAAATTTGACGACCGATGCCAGGATAAGATCGTTGCAGCCTATGCCGGGCGCAAACAGCACGGCATGCCCGTCGCCGCGCGGCAAGTCAGGATCAGTTGGCGGCGTCATCCATAGAGATGGACGCGCGAGGTCGGCAAAATCGCGGATGGTCTGGCGCAGGGTTGGGACGGCGATTTTATCCATGATGGTGCAAGTCATTTATTTCTTATATTCGAATTAAGGCTCACTTTCGAGTTTCGCGGCTCTACGATGAAAACGTATGGTTCGGGCCAAAAGCAGGGAAGCGAGAAGGCTAATATAAATCATATAATGCGAATATCGGAAATCCGCCGCTGGGGCGAACAGGAATAAACTGGCCTCATAAGCAAAACCGCTCGCGGCAATAAATGCGCATTGCATTCGCTCCGGCGTGGGAAATATGAGGCAGCCGAGGAGTACGCATGTGGTGATTAAGAGATACAGCCACGGCCTGAAAATGAAGTGCCAGGATAGGTGAGTTAGCAGCCAATTGGCGGATATTTGGAGCCGGTTAGGTTCGGGATCAACGCGACCGTATGCGGCGCCAAGCCAATCCGGATATTGTTTTCTCATGGCGACCGCTGAGCGTAAATCATGGTGCGTAAGGCCGATTACTTCCTTGAATACATCGAATCTGTGCTCGACCCAGGCAAAGGGATGGTGAATGATGGTTTCGATCCATAACCGACCAAGGACGGTTGCCTCCTGCTCTGTAATGTCGTCTCGTATCGCGGTTTCGTGATACTTTGATGGGTCGGACCGGAATGCAGGATGTTCTCCCAGCACCATGGTTCCCCAATTTTCCGGGCTATAGGTAAGCAGGAGATTTTCGAGGGACCCGTTCCCGCGAAGCCGGGCGGGGATACTTTGGTAGATTGCGGTTTGCTCGTTTTTATCGGGCAGTCTGTAAATTACGCCCGCAATGTCGAAGAATGCCACTTGGTTCCACATGGTCGTCTTGTATGTCGTGAGGATACTGTTAACGAAGATTGACCCAAGCAATATAGCTGCAAACGCAAATCCGCCGATCAAGCTGGCGGCAGCGAGTTTGCGAACGCCGGGAGCCGGGCCGATGCTTCGCGCCGCGGCCAGTGCGATGAGCGGGATAACGGCAAAGGCGGCGTTGTGGCGGCACAGCAGCCCCGCGAGCAATGCGAACGATAAAGCCGTCAGTTTGGCAATGCTGCGATATGATGTGACAGGGGATGAAGCATTAATTGTCCCGGCAACGCCGATGGCGAGTAAAAGAAATCCCCACATGAGGATATCTTTCCAGATTGCACCCGATATTCCGAAAACCGCCGGGTAGAACACCAGTAAACAGGGCGTGAGTGCGAGAAGGGGACGTTGTTTGTCCGCGAAGAAATACACGGCAATTAAGAACGTGCCGCTCCATACCAGCATTGTTTGCAGGATCAGCATGCCGAACGGGCCGGGAATGACTTTATTCGTAAAATGCCAAATGAACGCCATGAAAGGCGGGTGCCAATCCGAATAAACTCCTTCCCGCGCTTCCAATATTTGCAGGATAGAGTCGTAAGTCATGTAGCCGGGATAGTTGATGATGAGAGACACTGTGAATCCGGCGAAGCAGGCGGCGGCAAGCAGCAGGTATGTCGTTTGAGGCGCACCGTGCGGGCGGCTCACGATGCAACAACGCTCGGGCGGTAAATGTCGCCGCTCTTGAAAGGGTCGTAAAGACCGAGCGGATAGGTGAGCGACACATACAGCGCCAACGCCGGGTACCACAACCAGAAACGTGGATCATTTCGTGTAAGTTCGACCAGCTTGCGCGGCCACAACTCCCGCTTTTTGAGGAAGTAGCGGACTGAAAGAAAAGCGAACACGCGGTGATACCGCTGCACGAGGCTTTCGACAAACGCAGCGTCCTGCGCGGAAAGCCTGCAGGTCTTGCGCAATTTCTCATAATACAAAAGGGTGCCAAAATATTTCATCAGATGGCCGGGGTCGTCCCATGTGTATTTACTGGCGAAAATGTTCACGCCGTCGGCGAACAGCACTAATTCGCGGCTCGAGCAGCAGACTTTCCGGCATTCGAGGATCAATTCCAGCAGAAAAAGGCTGTCCTCGCCGACCTCGCGCAGCGACGTGTCGAATAGGAGCGACGGCGCAACAGCCCGCCGGTAAACGACGGTGGGAATAGCGAAGCCGGCCCGCAGCAGCGATTGGCTGAAAAGAGGGGCTGGGTCCATTTCATAAAGCTGGTCGCCGATGCTGCGAACATTTGGATCCGAGAGGAAATCCTTGAACGGTGGCGCCGCCGCGGAATTCGTGAAAATGGTATCTGCGTCGTTGATGCGGCGGCCATCGCAAAAATAAAAATCATAACCCCGTCCCAAAGCGTCAAGCCCCGTTGCGAGATGATCGGGGTCCCAAATATCGTCGGAATCGAGAAACGCGATGTAAGTCGTGTCGGCGGCGACAGCGGCCAAAGCGGTGTTACGTGCCGTCGCGACGCCCGCGTTTGGCTGTTCGATCAGCCGCAGGCAAAAGGGCGGCGCAATCGTCAATCCTTCGAGTTCCTTACGCGCCGGAACGGGCGAGCCATCATCGACGACAATAATATCAACCCGCAGAGCGTCGGACGGTAGCTTCTGCCGCAGGAGCGCCGTCATCGTCCGGCGCAAAATTCCATCTCTTTTCTGGAAGTACGGGATAACGACGGAGATTATTGTCATGTTGTCCCTTTATTGCTTTTGCTGCGCGGAGAACCCTTCGTGTGACGGAATACCTGAACGCACCGCGCACAGAGAATAACACCTTGTCCTTGTAGGAAAAACCAATCGCCGGAAGAAACGAATTGCTTCTGCCGATCACTTCCTTCGAGGCATCCCTTAGATCCCAATAAAACTGACGGCAAAAATCGGGATGCTTGAATAGATATTTTGCATAAAGACCGCCTGCACCGATCATATATTTATGCCAGAGGTTATAGCCAGCGGCGGCTGTCTTGCGCCCGTGATAGTGAAACACCGTCATGTCGGGTACATATTCGATCGTTGCTCCGGCCAGATAGGCGCGAAAAATGTAGTCTGTATCGTCGCCGGAGCCGATCAGGGAGCCGGGGCCAAAATCCTCATCATAGGGGCCAAGCCGTTCGAGCAGCGCCCGGCGCATCATCAAATTGCAGCCGTTAATGATGCCCGCGACGCCTTCCCGCCGCAGCGTATTGTCCGCAAGCTTCCACTGCCGGCGCGCGTCGCTGGTGTTAATCGTAAAGGGCAAATCTGTTGGATCGCCAAGTTCAACCCGTCCGCCGCGCAACACCAGCCCGGTATCCGCGGCGTCGTGACGCAGCAGGTCGTTGATATGTTCCGGATGCATCAGGCAATCATCATCCAGCAGCGCCAGCACAGCACCTTCGGCCGCCTTGAATGCGCAATTGAGTACCCTGCCTTTGCCGGGGCGTGGTTCACTTAACAGCTTCACGCGAACGCCGTTCGCGCTGGCCCATGCGGCAATGATCTCGCGACTATTGTCGGTCGAACCGTTATCGACAATTACGATTTCGGCAGCGAGCGGCGCAGCATTAGCGAAGGCCGTGGCGATAGAGTCCAGGCAGGAACGAAGCTTCGGCGCGCGGTTCCGCGTGGCGATGATGACGGATACGTTCACTGCCCATCCAATGATCGATGATTGACATTAAAAAATAATTTGTACGCGCCGGTATGCGTTTTTCACAATGCGGCATGGTGCCTCTCGTTTTTTGGTGCTGCCGAGGTCGCGTTTTTGGGCGTCGGGGCGAATTTGAAAAAACCTGAAGCGATTTTCCGATAAATTAATTCATTTTAAATGAAACTGCTCAGTTGCGCAGCGAAGCGAGCACGCGGGAAATTGCGCCGTGCATGCCGGTGATGGAAACGAGGGTGCTGAGCATGCTGGTGGCGCCGGGAATATTGGCGGATTTGAGCATGCCTCTGGCGTTCCAGAGCAGGGGGCGGCAAATGCTGAAGATGAGTTGCCTGCCATATTCGTTGGCCTGATAAACGGCGCGCAGGCCGTTTTTCCAGTCGGTATTGTCAGCAAGCGCTTTCCACGCCAGCGGGTTGCGGATGACGGCTTCGGCAAGTTGCAGCTCTTCGGGCGTAGCGGGGCCGGCATCGAGGACGGTGGCGGCGCGAAAATCTTCGATCGCTTCGCTCCACAACGCGCGTTGCGCGAACACGCAGCCGCGCTGCACATAAGCGGCGCGCTGGGCTAGCGGTTTGTTGAGGGCAAAGGTCGGGGTAAATTCTTCCAGTTCATAGCCCTTGCGCATCTTCTGAAAAATTTTCTGGTCGTAGCGCAGCCATTTTTCGACATTCCGGCCGGCGGCGAATTCGTCGGCCCGCGTGCCACGAACGCCGTCATGCTTGCGTTGGTAAAAGATCACCTTGGGCACATAAATGGCCTTGGCGTGGCGCGACAGGCGGAGGGCCATTTCATAATCTTCCGAGCGGTGAAGGTCTTCGCGGAACGGACCGGTTTCGCGATAAAGCGACGCGCGCACCAGCATGGCGAACTGGAAGGTGAACATTTCCTCGAAAAAATTGATTCTAGGATTCGGTTCCGCCGCGCGCGCCCAATAAGTCGGAGGCGTAAAGAGGTAGTGGGACGTGTTGTCGCTGAAAATCTTAAAAGAACCGTAAGCAAAACCTGCGCCGGCATCTGTATCCAGCGCGGCGGCGAGCTGTTCGAGGCCGTCGGGCGCGGCGATGTCGTCATCGTCACAGATCCATACATAATCGGCCTTGCAGCGTGGCAGAGCGAAATTGATCGCGCTCGATTTGCCGCCATTCGATTTGGTGAACAAAGTGATTTTATCGCCGTAGGATTTTACCACCTGGTCTGTATCGTCGGTCGAGCCGTCATTGACGACGATGACCTGATCGACCTTGCGCGATTGCGCGAGAACGGAATTAAGGCATTCGCGCAGCATCGCCGCACGGTTGTAAGTCGGAATGATTGCGCAGATGGTGGATGCCATTTATTTTATTATTGAGGACATGATACGCGCGCAGGCACCGCGAAAACCGGCGATGCTGAAAAGCTGGCGCATTAACTCAAATCCTTTTCCAAAATTCCCTTGGCTCAGGGCGCGCCGCGTATTCCACATGAGTGGACCTAGGCAAGCCTGCGCGATAGAATAAGACACATTATTGAGGGCTGAAAAGGCCCTCATTTCGGCGATTAACGCGGCATTTCGCGATAAGAGGGTATAGGGTTCCGGCACATATATGGCCGTTTGAATGAGGCTTAATTCTTCAACCGACAAGGGCCCGGCATCGAGTTGCGCGGCCTGCCGGAAATCCTCAACAGCTTCATGCCATAAGGCGCGGCGAGCCATGACGCATGCTCTTTCGCACAAGGCGGCGCGCCGGCGGCGCGGTTCGTTCCATGCGAGGGCGAAAGTGGGAGTGAATTCGTCAAGGCCGTAATTTTTGCGGACCTGGTTGAAAACTTTCTGATTATCACCGATTACGGGGATGTCGTTTCCGCGCGGTCCTTCATGCCGCCGGTAATAGTAAATGACCTTTGGAACGTAAACCGCCTTGGTATTGCGCAGAAGGCGCAAGATCATGTGGTAATCATCCGACAGTCCGACATCGTAACTAAACAATCCTGTTTTGGCGTAAAGCGAGTTTCTCACCAGCATTGCGCTGAGGGCAGTGATCATGTGTTCCAGAAAAAGAATTTTAAGATTTGGTTCTTCGGTGCGGCCCAGATATCCGTGATCGGTGAAGGTTTTCTTTCCATTTTCTTCCCGGAATATTATGTACTTTCCCATCGCAATGTCGATGGAGGGATTGTCATCGAGAATTTTGGCAAGTGCTTCTACGCCATCGGGAGCGGTATAATCGTCGTCATCGCAAAACCAAACATAATCGGCTGTGCAATGCGCCAAGCCGGCATTGAGCCCGGAAGCCTTCCCGCCATTTTTCTTGGTTACCAGTGTCACGCGGTCGCCATAGGATTTCACGACCTGTTCGGTATCGTCGGTCGAACCGTCGTTGACGATGATGATCTGATCAATCCTGCGAGACTGCGCGAGAATTGCGTCGATGCTGCCGCGTATCATCGAGCCGCGGTTGTAAGTTGTCATGATGGCGCAGATGGTGGAAGTCATTTATTTTTTTATTGAGGAAATGATACGTGCGCTTGCGCCGCGAAAACCGCCGACGATAAAAAGCTGGCGCATCTTCCTGAAACCTTCACGAAAATCGCCCTGCAGAAAGGCTTGGCGCGCGCCCCAAATGGTAGGGCATAAGAATGCCTGCACAATAGCAAAACCCGTATCGTTTAAAGCCGAACATTCCCTCATTTCAGCAACGTATGCGGGATTTTCGATCAGTAAAGCAAAGCGATTTCGCCAGTGTGGTACGGCTTCGATCAAATGAAATTCTTCTGCTGACATGGGACCGGCGTCAAATTGTGCCACCTGTTTAAAATCTTCAATTGCCTCGTGCCACAAGCCCCATCGGGCCATTACGCATGCTCTTTCGCACAAGGCGGCACGCTGGCGACGTTTTTCATCCCACGTGAGCGCAAAAGTTGGCGTGTATTCATCTAAGCGATATTCATTGCGTACCCAGGCGAATATCCGCTGACACGGCATAAGCGGGATAACACTATTTCCGCGCACGCCTTCATGCTGCCGGTAATAGTAAATGACTTTTGGAACGTAAACCGCTTTGGCGTTGCGCAGCACCCGGATTGCCATGTCATGATCGTCCACCATGCCGACATCGCTGCGAAATGGTCCCGTCGCAGAAAAAAGCGAGCGCCTGATGAGCATTGCGGCTAGGTTAGTCATCATGCCATCTAAAAAAAGAATTTTAAGATTGGATTCACCTTCGCGCCCAAAAATTCGATCGGTAAATATTCTTTTGCCCTCAACCTCCCGAAAAAAAGTGTAATTTCCCATCGCTACATCGAGGGAAGGATCGGCATCGAGCATATCGGCCAGAATTTCTATCCCCTTCGGGTCGGCATAATCATCGTCGTCACAAATCCACACGAAGTCAGCCGTACAATGCTCCAGCGCGGTATTTTGCGCCGCGGCCTTGCCTCCGTTTTTCTTGGTTATGAGCGTCACGCGGTCGCCGTAGGATTTTACTACTTCTTCGGTATTGTCGTTCGAACCGTCATTGATGACGAGGATCTGATCGACCGGCCGCGTTTGCGCGAGGATGCCGTCGAGCGTCACGCGCAGCAGGGCGGAGCGGTTATAGGTCGGAACGATGGCGCAGACGGTCGGTTTTGGCATTGCGGTCCCGCAGTTATTTTTTTATCGCGGATGAGAAAGCTTGTTCGTAAGCGTTCATCTGATGCTCGAAATTCATCTCCGGCCGTTGCGCATAATTGAGCGCCGCCGCCGATAATTGAGCATAGCTTGTGCGGTCTGACCATAGTTGACGCACGGCGTTAATCCAACCCTCAATGGGCGCCTCGGGATCGAGCAAAATGCCGCCGGAGCCAACGGCTTCGGGCAGGCCGCCGCGGTTGGAGGCGATCACCGGGATGCCGCTCGCATGGGCCTCGGTGGCCACGCGGCCAAAGGCTTCCTCAACCATGCTTGGTGCCAGCAGGATTTTGCATGTGCCAAAAATACGCCGCATGTCGGTTTGCGATGATACGAACTTCACGTTCGGCAGGGCGGAAAGCTTTTGTGTCAATTCGTCGCGGGCTTCGTCGCTCAGTTTCCAGCCTTCCACGAACACAAACGGGATATCCGGGCACAGCTGCGCGATTTTGATCGCGATGTCGCGACCCTTTTCGGGGTGCGGGTTGATGAAGGTGATATTCTTGCGGCTGCTGTCGGTTCTGTATTTTTCGAGCGCGACAAATGGATAGATGACCGTTGGATTGACGCCATAAGCCTTGCGGTATTTATCGGCGGTAAATTGCGAATTGGCGATGCAGGTAACAGGGCCCAATTCCTCAAACGCGCCGCCATGCTCATAAAACGCCACATCATGCAGGTGATAGATTTTCGGAATATCGAGCACCTTGGCCGCGAGGCCCATGCGCGCGATGAGGCCCGAAAGCACGACGATAAGATCGGGCTTTTCCTGCTGCGCGACATACGCGACCGCATCCCACGGAAACCATGCGCGCCACACCGGGTAACCAAGCGAAAAATCCCGCGCGACGCCGCAGTGATGCAGCGCCTGATTGGCTTTGATCTTAAGCCGCGCCTTGAACGCAAACCACCCGCCATGCATGAAACCGGCCAGCACGGCGACCTGATGGCCGCGCTGCATGAGGCTGCGGCACAATTGATCCGTCGATGACTGCACGCCGCCATATGTCTGTGGAAAATATTTATGGCCGGTGATGAAGAGGATTTTCATTGGCTTTGATTATCAAAGGAGTATTCGCCATTTAAACAGTTTTGCGGTCTTACGTCATCCCCGCTTTAAGCGGGGATCCATCGGCCCGCGTCGGCGGGCCGTGCGACTCATATGCGCGCTATCACGCGCGATGGATGCCCGCTTGAAGCGGGCATGACGACTTCATTTAAACGGCAAATACTCCAACCCCGGTTTCTGGCGGTGGTATCCGGCGTGGGTGATTTACGTGGCCGTCGCTTATCCGTTGGGTATCTATAATCCGGTAGGGCAGGACGAGATTTAGCGGAAGAGAAAGCCGTCGGCTCCTCTTAAGTTTTATACATCCCCTAAAGCCCGCTCTTCACGATCCCATTTGCCGCAGACAGGGACGGGGCCGCAGGTCCCGGGGGCGCTGCATTCCGGCGGCGGCGGCAGATAATACTGGCGACGATGCCGCCAAATTTCATGCCTCCGAAAAGGCCCCCTATGGCGCTTGAAGCGAGGGCCTCCTGGTTTTTATGTGAGGCTTCGTTAAAGCTTATCCAATAATCTTTCCCGGCGCGCGAGGCGAGGAACTTGCTTCCTTCGGTCCACGTGCATGCCTGCAAATCATCCAGCGGCGGGGATTGCGGATTTGTTTTTCCCACGCATTCGTTTACCGCCGCTTTGTATGACTGAAATGCATCAATCGAGGGGTAGGGTTGCTGATGGCCGCAACATGCGTACATCCCCGCCATGAACCCAAAAGCCGAACCGAGGACCATCCCTTTGAATTTAATATCGTCCATAATCGATCCCTGTAATTGGGGCTTAGTTTAAGGGGTGGGGCGAGATCGGGCAATGGTTAAAGGGCTCACTTAATCGTAGCCGCGATCCAGACGAGGGAATCCCACGTCCCTTTGGCGGAGGCGAGGAGCAGGGCGAGGCAGCTTGTCGCCAGCACCCAGATCGCCCACGGCATAAACAAAAACAATCCGACGCCCGCCGCGATGAACGCCACATAGATGATCGCCGGGACATAAATTACCGTGACCCAGTCCCAGCTATCAATTTCGCTGTCGGGTTTCTGCGCATTTACGCGGATGACTTTATGGGATTTGGGCAAGGACATCGCGCGCCACACGGCGCTCACAATAGCCGCGCCACCGAGCAATCGGGGATCGACATTGGGAATAGCCGTCACGCAGCACAGGAAAAAGATGTGCAGGAAATGAAAACAGAAGGGCGTGATGTAGACATCGATCTGGTCAAGCGTTTCTTTTTTGATAAGCGTCGCGCCCAATGTAATGGCGACGAACGTCAGCCCCGTGAGCGTGGCCGAGGCCGAACCGCACAGATAGAAAAAATTCCACCATTGATCGATTGGCATTTGCGGGCTTAGCCTACGTTTAATTTTTCCCCTGGGCTCATTGGGCCATCTGAGGGCCGGGAAGAATTTCCGAGCGAATGCGCCAGTGGCGTCGGCAGGAGCTTATCGTGATCCACCTCGCCATCCAATCCCTTTCCCTTCACAGCGAGCTTGGCTCCGACAATCAGCCGGGTATTGAGATCATCAACATTCTGGCGATCCCACCCTTTCCTATCCTGCTCGGAGCGACTAATGCCTATAGTATGATTCCAAATGCTCGAAGGCTTGCCTGCTCCATCCGTAACGGCAGGATGCCAGACGACAACATCGAGGTCCGTTTTGGTAAACGTGGGCCGAACTTCAATCTGAAGGTTCGGTATCATATAGTTGGCGTGATTGATCGCTTGGTATGTTTGTGGGTAGTGCGCCCTAATAAGGGCAAACATGCCTTCGCGCGACGGGTTCTTTTTTAGAAATTCGGTGGTTGCGCTCTCCGCTTGCAGGGCTTCGTAATCGGCGGGATTTTTTCCAGCGCCTTTTTTGCCCCAGCCTGATCTTCCAAACATAATCGTCCCTCTTAAAAGCCTATGTTAATTGGAATGCAGTCTAATATTAACATAGTCAGGCTTGCCTATGCGTTAATTACTTTCATAGGCCTGGTTGGGCCCCCGGCTGCATTTTTTCCATGCTATTACGGGGGTAGTAATATCGTTACTATCTTTGAGAATCACACAGATATACGATTGATTTTTGAAATATCCGCGTGGCATCAGACTGTCCCGGCCACAAAGTTTCTTCCAACAAATCGTGAGTAAGGCATGCATCGCGGGAAATTCGTGGGCATATTGCAATTCAGTTGCATGTTGCCCTTGCTGCTGCTCACAACAATGCCGGCGACTGCCACGGATGCGACGCCGGTGGGGGTTTGGCTGGATGACAGCAAACGTATTGAAGTCAAGGTGAGCGCCTGCGGCGAGTTTTTATGCGGGAAGCTGGTTTGGTTTAAATGGCCGGACGATGATCAGGGGCTGCCGGTGGTCGATCTGAAAAATAAAAACTGGTCATTACGCAGCCGCCCGCTTCTGGGGCTTGTCGTTTTGCGCAATTTGCGCGCTACCGACGATAACATGTGGAAAGGCGGCGAAATCTATAATCCCGACGATGGCGAAAACTATCGCGTAAAAATGTCGATCGAGGACGATCAAACCTTGCGCGTCCGTGTGTACGACCTTTTGCCGTTGTTCGGCGAAACGCATATCTGGACCCGCATCGCCGAAAACTGCGTCGGGCATCATAATGATATAAAATGCCCTGAATAACTCATTGGACAATATGCGTTCAGGGACGCCGCGTTGTCTTTAGTGCTGTTGCTGCTGGAACTGTTGCTCCTGCTGGCGCTTTTGTTCGTCAAAACGTTGCTGCTCTTGCTGCTGCTGCTGGAAATGTTGTTCCTGCTGGCGCTTTTCTTCATCAAAATGTTGCTGTTCCTGTTGTTGCTGCTGGAGATGTTGCTCCTGCTGGCGCTTCTCTTCCTCGAGGCGTTTCTGCTCGAGAAGCTTGGCGTCTTCCATTCTGCGCTGCTCCTGCATTTGCAGATTTTGTTCATCCTGCGTACCAGTCGGCGCGATGCCGGCTTCGATGTTACGATCGATTGCGGAAAAATCGGGCATGGTCGGTATTCTCCCTTGCTGGGTGATGGCGGTGTTACGGGATTAAATGCGTCCCAGCAGCACAAGGATAAGCACGATAACGAGTATCGTCCCTATGCCGGCAGATGGGTAATAGCCCCAGCTCCTGCTGTGCGGCCATGTCGGCAGGCCGCCAACCAGCATCAGGATAAGGACGATAAGAAGGATTGTTCCCAAGGACATGTTTTACTCCGAAGCGGAATTTTGAGCTGCATCTGCCAGGTTGAACAGGTGATCCCTGTCCAGAATTCTTCCAACGACAGGGGAAGGATGTATGTGAGCCGGCGAACGAAAGCTGTTGCCGAGACAGGCGCCATCATGGAAATGCAGGATATTTGTCGACAGGGATTTAAACGGGCGGGTGGACGCAGATTCATTATTCATGATTGGATAGTCTCCCTAAGGCGAAAACTAACCATCGGCGCATTTGTATAAAGGCACGATAGGGAAGATGCGGTGATGCATCGTTCCGATCGATATGATCGTTTCACTTGCGTGCTTGGAAAGTTAAACGGGGAATAAGGTGGAGTTTCGAACTCACGATGGACTTGTACCCACGCCAGTTTTCAAGACTGGAGCCATAAAACAACCCAAAATTCTTTGGCGATCGCAATTTCAAAATTTGAGGAAAGCAATGAATTACGGTGACAGCTTGCTTTCTAAAATGCCGTACAATTCCGCTTACCAAACTGGCACTTTTCCATTTATCTTGAAATGAATACATATGTAAAAAGCAAGACTTTACCGCCGAAAAAATCTAAACTTTAGGCCACTTTGGCTGTATCCCAAGTACCGCCTCGGGTGCGCAAAGTTATTTTTTTCTTAGTCAATTTTCTGCCATGGATTGCATCATCCCGCTCGCGGAGCATATCCATAGTCCGCTTGATAAGCGACCCTTTGTCTGCATTGCTAGTATATATCAGTCGCAGAGCAGTATCCGCTGTACCCGGCAGTTCTCCATCCGGTTTGCTTTCCCAACGCGTAATTGAAATTCTAGTAGTTCCCATTGTGCGCGCTAAATCGGCTTGGGAGATATCCAACAAACTCCGTAAGAAACGGGCTTCTTGTCCCCTAATCGGCGATGGAGAAAGAACAATTTCACGAGCGATTGCTTCGTGCAACTGATCGGCTGCGACAATGGACACACCTTTACCGTACGGGGTTTCATGAAATTTGACCCCGTTTTGTAGATAAATGTAGTCAAGACCACATTCACGGTAATGATATAATTTGTCGTTCGTCACAGGTCCACCCACATTACGGTTATGATGATGATGTCCTCAGACTCACGAAAGATGACGGACACCACACCCGCTTCTCTACCGCCCCTAATTCGCTTCTTAACTATCGCTTGCCATCCCCCATGCTTATCAAGCACAGGTGGGGAATCGATATTTCCCTCTCGCAATATTCTATACACATCAGCTTGAAGAAAGCCTCTCTCTTCGATGCGTTCATAAGCATGGGTCGTAATTACGACGTTCGAGGTAACTTGAGCGCGCGACTTGATAATTTTCTCCGCGTCATCCGCGTGAAGATTTTTCCAATTAATTGGCCGCCGAAAGGGTACGATTTTGTCAGACATGACATATGTATCAATATGATACATATGAGATATTGTCAATTCGTTAATGGGTAAATTAATTATGTTTTGACATAATTGTAGAATTACGGGCGAGGGCGACATTGAGTCGCTCATCTATCCATGATGGTCAGCACCATGCATGAGTGGCGGATGGGGTGAGATTCGAACTCACGGTGGAGTTGCCCCCACGCCAGTTTTCAAGACTGGAGCCATAAACCGCTCGGCCACCCATCCGGTGTGGGCATTCTATACGGGGATTGCGGGGGTGTGAATAGGAACTGAACCTCCTCCCCACTTGTGGGGAGGACGCAAATTCTTAGGCTTGCGCATTTTAGCAAGCCTTAGAATTTGCTGGTGGGGCTTGAGCTCCGGCCCCACCAGCAAAAACTAAGGACTTACTTCGTAAGTCCAAGTTTTCGCGTCCTCCCCGCAAGCGGGGAGGAGACTTGCAAACTCAATACGCAATCCGCGGATACATGCGCCCGCCGATGGCGATGAGCATTACGAAAATCGCGCTCAGCACGGCGAAATCGGTGGGGATATCGAAGACGCTGTGGCCTCCGGCAATCATGAGGGTGCGTAACCCGTCTACTTCGTAAGAGAGCGGGTTGATGTGCGCCACCACCTGCAGCCAGCCGGGCATGATGCTGATTGGGTAAATCGCGTTGCTCGCGAAAAACAGCGGCATGGTCATCAGCTGGCCCATGCCCATGAAACGCTCGCGCGTTTTGACGATGCAGGCGATGATGAGAGAAAGCGTGGCGAATAATCCCGCGCCCAGGAACACGAACGCCACCACGCCGACCAGCGCGGGCAGGTCCCAGCGCATATCGACATGCTGCGTGAGTGCCAGCGCATAGATAATCACCATCTGCGCCAGCGCGCGGCAACCGGCGGCAAGCGCCTTGCCCAGCACAATCGCGCTGCGCGGCACCGGTGCGGCGAGGAATTTGAACAGCACACCGTGATCGCGCTCCGAAATGATCGAAATGCCGTAGAAAATGGAAACGAACAGCATGCTTTGCGCCAAAATACCGGGCGCGAGGAAATCGATGTAATTGACATTGCCGGTCGGGATCGCGCGGATTTTCGCGAAGACTTGGCCGAATACGAGAAGCCACAAAGCCGGCTGCACCGCGCGCACGAACAGGCTGCTGGGATCATGCCGCAGCTTGCGCATTTCCATATCGGCAATCGCCAGCGCCTTGGCGAAATAGCCGATTACCGGGTTCGGCAGCGGCCAGTCTTCACTGAAGGCGTCGCGCTTTTTTGCGGGCTTTGGCGATTTCACGGTAACCTCCGTCTTCATCTTTCTCGTCTTCGGTAAAATGCGCGAAGATTTCATCGAGCGTGGCGCCGCGCTTGCTGTGCGCGGCCTTGAGTTCGTCCGTGCCGCCGAGCGCCACGATTTTCCCGCGCCGCATGATGGCGATGCGCGAGCAGAGTTCTTCCGCTTCCGCCATGTAATGGGTGGTGAGGAAGACGGTGGTTTTGTAAAGCTCGCGCAGGCGCTTCACATGCTTCCACACCGCTTCGCGCGCGACCGGGTCGAGGCCGATGGTGGGCTCATCGAGGAACAGGATCGAGGGCTTATGCAGCATCGATTGCGCGATTTCGAGCCGCCGCACCATGCCGCCGGAATAGGTCTTCACTAATCTATGCGCGGCATCTGCAAGGCCCATGAAATCGAGGCATTCCTCGATGAGATCAGCGCGCAACGCGCGCGGCACGTCGTAAGTCTTAGCGAAGATGAGCAGGTTGTCATAGCCGGTAAGCTCGCCATCGGCTGAGAGCGCCTGCGGAACATAGCCGACCAGCCGCCGCACTTTGTCGGATTGCCTGCGCACATCATACCCGCCAATTGCGGCGTTGCCCGACGTGGGCGGCAGCAGGGTGGTGAGCATTTTGATAAGCGTGCTTTTGCCCGCGCCATTGCGCCCGAGCAGGCCGAACATTTCACCCGCCTCGACCGTGAGCGACACATGATCCACAGCACAGAGACGTCCGTAATAACGTGTGATCTGGTCGGTGGCGAGGATGGAGGGCATGCGGAGGGTATAAAGTGGATTTGTAGTTATATCCAGTTCAACGTCATCCCGGCGAAGGCCGGGATCCAGTTGCGATTACCAAGAGAGCAGTAGTTAAAAAGGCCGTTAGTACAGGACTAACGGCCTTCGTATCCAATATTATTGCGTTGAGGGCAACTGGACCCCGGCTTTCGCCGGGGTGACGTTATATTTTTACGACTTCAACATCGGCTGCCCTTCATGCGCGACCAGCAGGTCGTGCATGTCGTTGGCGTGTTCTTCTTCTTTTTTGAGGATTTCTTCCAGCATAATGCGTGTGCTGGGGTCGTTGCTGCCGAAATAGCGGATGAGCTCGCGGTAGTGATCGACGGCGATGCGCTCGGCGACCAGGTTTTCCTTGATCATGTCGACGAGCGTGCCGGCATCGGCATATTGCGAAGCTGCACGGCCAACTAATCCCTCGGGATTGAAATTTGGCCTGCCGCCCAGCTGGTTGATGCGCTCGGCGATCATTTGCATGTGTTGCGCTTCTTCCTGCGCATGCTCGGCGAATTCCTTCTTCACGCCCTCGCTGCTGATGCCCGAGGCTGCGACCGCGTTCATGGTATAACGCAGCACGCACACGATTTCGGTCGCCAGCACGCTTTGCAGCAATTCGATGGTCTTGCGCACATCGCTGCCATAGGTTGCGGTGACGGCGCCTTTTTCCAGGTGGGCGCGGGCGCGTTCGCGCAGCTCCTTCACATCGGTGAGAAACGGCTGGGCGTGGCCGTTGGTGTTGGGTTGCGGCGTGCTTTGGGTGGCAGGCATGGGATCCTCCATTTATTATGATGCGTCGCTGTTTCCACCTTAAATTGGCGAAATATAAAGACGCGATGGCGAGTGCAGGGCGGGATATAAAAAACGCATATGACAGGGGCCGCGCTTTCTGCAAAATTCGAGTCCCATGCCTGATTCCCAACCTGAGCTTTCCATTGTGATGCCGTGCCTCGATGAGGCGCGTACGTTGCCGTCTTGCCTGCGCAAGGCGAAGGATTTTCTCGTCAAATATAATGTGAAAGGCGAAATCATCGTCGCCGATAACGGCAGCACCGACGGATCGCAGGACATCGCTCGCTCGATGGGCGCGCAGCTGGTGGAGGTGCCGGAAAAAGGCTATGGCGCGGCGCTGGCCGGTGGCATTACGGCGGCGCATGGGCGTTATGTGATCATGGGCGATTCCGATGACAGTTATGATTTTACCGCGCTCATGCCGATCCTCGAAAAACTGCGGGAAGGGTATGAGCTGGTGCTCGGCAATCGCTTCGCGGGCGGCATCAAGGATGGCGCAATGCCGCCGCTCAACCGTTATTTCGGCAATCCGTTGCTGAGCGGGTTGGGAAAATTGTTTTTCCGCATCCCGCTTAATGATTTTCATTGCGGGTTGCGCGGCTTTGATCGCGCGGCGCTGCTCAAACTCGATCTTGTCACCACCGGCATGGAATATGCGAGCGAGATGATCGTGCGCGCGGCGTTGCACGATTTGCGCATGACCGAGGTGCCGGTGACATTATCGCCCGATGGGCGCGGGCGGCCGCCGCACCTGCATCCGTGGCGCGACGGCTGGCGGCATTTGCGCTTTTTGCTGCTTTACAGCCCGCGCTGGCTTTATCTTTATCCCGGCATCGCGATGATCGTGATTGGCTTGGTTTTGGCCGGCCTTTTGCTGCCGGGGCCGGTGATGATCGCGGATGGCGTCGGGCTCGACGTGCATTCGCTGTTGGTGGCGGCGATGGCGATCTTGGTCGGCGTGCAGAGTATCACCTTCGGTTTCCTCGCGCGTACCTATGCAATGAAAAACGGCATCCTGCCGCAAAGCGCGCGCTACGAAAAACTGGCGGCCAATGTGACGGTGGATCGCATGCTCATGCTGGCGGCCGTGTTCATTCTCATCGGCATGGCGGGTGTTGCATGGGCGGCGCAAATCTGGTCGGCCAAGAATTTCGGCGCGCTTAATTACCGCGATATGATGCGCATTCTCATCGTCGCAGTCACGGGCATCGTGGCGGGATTACAGCTGGGCTTCGCCGCGTTTCTTATGGGCGTGATGCAAATCAAGCACCGCTGACGGAAACCTTATGCCAGCTTCCTGCGCCGCTTCATCCAACCTGCACTGCCGAGCCCGGCCAGCGCAGTGCCGAACAGCGGAAGCGCGGCGGGCAATGGAGTGGCGGCGACGCTATCCGGCGTACCGAAAGAAACATTTTGCAGATAATAGAATGACGGAGCGTTTGCGCCGGCAAATGTGAGCGTTGTCGAGGCTCCGCTTGCTATGAAGTTCTCGGTAACGAGCGTCGGCGGAAACGCCACAGCGTTCGTGATCGCGAAAACAGGGGCGCCGTTCAGCAGGGCGCTGAAATCGCTGGGACCGCCACCGCTATCCATATTTGTGAGATTAAATGCGAGCGAGTAATTGGTTCCGGCGACCGTCGAGAGTGTTTGGGTGATTGTGTTATCATTGCCATTCGTGCTGCCGAAGCCGGCGGCATTGCCGGGCAAAATGGAGGGAATTGCAACGGAAGTGACGTTCACAAGGTCGTTGCCGGTGCCGCCGAGTGTCCAGCCGTTAAATCCGCTCGTTGCGAGACCGTTATAACCGTCAGTAAAATCGCCGTTGGTTACGAGATTGATGGTTATGGCGTGGGCGGGCGCGGCGGCAGTAAGCAAAACAATAATGACGGCGAGGGCAGGCTTCCTGATCATGGGCGCATCCTCCGGATAATGGCGGGAACATACAAGCGGGGTGCTTCTTTGCGCTTCGTGCGACCATTCGTCAATGACGAATTACGCACGAGTGCAGTTTTCTTCGGACGAAGAGGCGCTAAAAATTGTCGCACCTTCAGCGGCGCTCAGAGATCGGCTCGCGCATGCGGTCAGCTGCTGCGCTTGATTCTTGCAATCTGCTTGGCGCGGAACGCTTCGACATGCGCAATGCCGTCTTCGCCGTGAACGGCGCCGAAAAACTGCCGGTGATTTTCCACCACTTCGGGATTGAGCCATTTGTTGGCACCGTAATCCTCCGCAAGGCATTGCTCGATCGTATAGTCTGTCATATGCGGGCGGCGGATGAAGAAAAATTTGAAATCCTCGGTATAGATGTGAATATCTGTCCGGCGGCCGAGATGATGGGTGAGCAGCGCCTCCGGATTGTAATCACAGGTCCGGATATACTCTTCGAGCTGATCATACAGCGTGAGATAAAAATGGATTGCTTCGGCGCCGCCAAAGGCGAAAATATCGGACACCAGCCGTTCATGCAGCGCCCAACTTACGACCAGGTCGTTCGGTTTCAGTTCATTAAAGGCATGCGCAATTGAATAAACGAATTGCAGGTCGGAGCGGCTGCGCAGCGCGAAATCGTAATCCTTGACGTACGGTGCGAATAGCTGCGCGACGCGGCTCCAGCTATAGAATTGCGAGGTGATACGCGACGGCACATTTATCTTGTCATGCTTGATATCCGCGCGGCGATCCATTTCGGAAAAATCCCGCGGCGGGTCGAACATACAGGCTTTCGGCTTGAGCAGCGCGAGCAGGGCGTCTTTTTCTGGCTGATCGATCGTATCCCAGAAATGAAAGAAGACATCGACATCATGCTCCTGCAGCATGTCGAGCTGCGTTTGCAGCGAGGGCTGCCACATGCGCGGCAGGCCGGAGAGCAGTAGGGCAATTTTCTTCATGCCAATTTTGTTGTTCAATCCCTAAGTTCGATAACGACGGGTGTGTGATCGGAGGCTTTGTCCTGCCCGCGCGGCGTGCGGTCGATGAAACAGTTAGTGAGGCGGTCGGTTGCTTCCGGCGACAGCAGGAAATGATCGATGCGCAAGCCATTATCGCGCTGCCAGGAACCGGCCTGGTAATCCCAGAATGTATAAGCATGTTTTTTCTGCGGATGCAGCGCGCGGAACGCTTCGGTGTAGCCGAGATGGATCAAGTCGCGATAGGCTGCGCGCGTATCGGGATGATAAAGTGCGTCATTTTCCCAGCCCTTTGGATTGAACACATCGTCAGCTTCGGGGATCACATTGTAATCGCCGGCCAGTGCCACCGGTTTTTCATCGGCCAGCAGTTTTTGTGCATGTGCATGCAGCCGCTTCATCCATGCGAGCTTATATGTGTATTTATCTGTGTTCAGCGGATTGCCGTTGGGCAGGTAGATGCTGGCAATGCGCACGCCGTTGATGGTGGCTTCAAGATATCGCGCCTGCGCGTCGTCTTTGTCGCCCGGCAAATGCTCCGCAACATTTTCGAGCTTGTGGCGGCTGATAATGGCGACGCCGTTATAGGCTTTCTGCCCCAGCGCATGCGCTTCATAACCGGCCGAGGTGAATTCGAGCGCCGGGAAGGCGGCTGTTTCGCATTTAAGTTCCTGCAGCAGCAAGACATCCGGCTTGGAGCTTTTAAGCCATGCCAAAACCGGCTCCAGCCGCATTTTGATCGAATTGACGTTCCAGGTGGCGATACGCATAGTAGGGATCAGGGGTCAGCATTCAGGGGTCAGGATGGTTCAGCACCAACCAACATCTATTAACACCGAACGCGGGTTAATGCTAAACCCTATTCCCTGAATACTGACCCTGATCCCTGACCTCTCATGCCCCTGACTCTCGACGAACGCCGCAAGTCCAAGAATACAAAATCCCCGCGCCGGCGGCTGGTGCCGCGCGGCCGGGATGCGTTCCACATCGTGCGCATCGGCAATCAGCGATTCTGGTTCAGCGACCTGTACGTCAAGATGCTGTCGGTGGGGTGGGAATGGTTTGTTTTGGTGGTCGCAGCGCTTTATTTTTTATCCAACGCAGTATTTGCCACCGTTTATTATCTCGATGTCGGCGGTATCGAGAACGCGCGTCAGGGTTCCTATCTCGATATGTATTTTTTCAGCGTGCAGACCATGGCGACGATCGGTTACGGCAAAATGGTGCCGCGCGATGTTATCGCCAATTCGGTCGTTACCGTTGAAGCGTTGTGGGGTTTTACCTTTTTCGCCTTCGTCACAGGTCTCGCCTTCGCGCGCTTTTCGCGGCCGACGGCGCGCGTGCTGTTCAGCGACGTGGCAGTGATCAGCGATTATGAGGGCAAGCCGCATCTTAAAATCCGTCTCGCCAACCAGCGCACCAACCGCATCGTCGATGTGCAGGTGGAGTTGGTGCTGCTGCGCGACAGCACCACCAAGGAAGGCTACCGCATGCGGCGCTTCCATAATCTCAAACTGGTGCGTGAACATGTGCCGCTGCTGCAGATTACGTGGACATTGTTGCATCCGATTGACGAAAACAGCCCGCTTTACGGTGTTACGCAGGAAAAAATCCGCGCGCAGGAGGATGAGCTCATCGTTTCATTGAGCGGCTACGACGAAACGCTCTCGCAAACCATACATGCGCGGCATTCCTATGTAGACGACGAAATTATCTGCCACGCTTTCTTCGAGGATATTCTCACGCGCCGTGATAATGGCACCGTGGAAGTGAACTACCATTTGTTCCACAGCCACCGGCCTGAAGCGGCCGACCACAGTTATAAGAAAGATTAGTGCTGCTCGACCGAAAACGAGCTTCCGCAGCCGCAGGATGACTCCGCGTTCGGATTGTTGACCTTAAAGCCGGCTTCCATGAGGCTTTCGCCGTAATCGATCTCGCTGCCCTTGAGCAGGTCGAGCGATGTTTTGTCGACCACCAGCCGCGCGCCGTCGCGTTCGATGAGGATATCTTCCGCTGCGTCGAAATGGCTGTCGAAGCCGAATTTGTATTGATAGCCGGAGCAGCCGCCGCCCGCGACCTCCAGGCGCACCATAAGCGCCGGATTTTTCTCATCCGCCACCACTTTATTAATGCGCCGCGCGGCGGCGGGGGTAAGTGTGAGCGATATAAGGGACATGCTTTTGATTTAGGCGCATTTTTTCGGAATTCAAGGGGCTTGCAAATCGTTTCGTGTTGCGTTACACTATACGAAACGAGAAAGTCGGCCCATGATAGGAAGCATTCGGCATAAGGGGTTGAAGCTTCTGCATGAACGGGATGATAGCAGTAAACTCAATGCGCAGCATGTCCCCCGTATTCGACTCATTTTGTCGGTTCTGGCGGTTGCCGACCGGATTGAAGAAGTGGATCAACCGGCCTTCCGGCTTCATCCGCTGAAAGGCGATTTTAAAGGATTTTGGTCTGTTACGGTAAGAGCGAATTGGCGCATTATTTTTCGGTTTCATGAAGGATATGCCAGTGACGTCGATCTTGTCGATTATCATTAGGGAGATAAGTAGATGAAAAACCCCGTCCATCCCGGCGCTCTTATCCGGGCAAATATTGAGGAGCTTGGCCTCAATGTTACATCGGCGGCCAAGGTGTTGCATGTAACACGGCCCACTTTGTCCAAAGTTCTGAACGGCAAGGCCTCCGTTTCGCTCGAAATGGCAATTCGGTTGTCGAAGGCTTTCGGCGGCGTGCCCGATACATGGCTAAAAATGCAGCTGGCCTACGATCTGGCCCAGCTTCGCAGGCGCGGCGATGGTGTAAATATCAAACGCTATCACGCCGAACAGGCCGGTGTGTGATGGAAGGTTCTTTTCAAGACGACCGGCCGAAACTGGCCATTTACGCCACCAATGTGGCGCAAACACGCGGGCGGTTGGTGCCGGAGCCGGCCTCGGCCACGCGCACCGAATTCCAGCGCGACCGCGACCGCATCATTCATTGCGGTGCATTCCGCAAGCTGCGCAACAAAACGCAGGTATTTATCGAAAGCGAAGGCGATTATTACCGCACGCGCCTTACGCACTCCTTGGAAGTGGCGCAGATTGCGCGCGATATCGCCCGCACGCTTGGCGTCGATGAAGACCTGACGGAGGCGTTGGCGCTCGCGCACGATCTTGGCCATACCTGTTTCGGCCATGCGGGCGAAGACGGGCTGGCTGAAGTGATGCGCGAATATGGCGGCTTCAGCCATAACGAGCAGACTTTCCGCATCCTCACGCGGCTTGAGCATCGCTATATCGGTTTCGATGGCCTAAATCTCACTTGGGAAACGCTGGAAGGCGTGCTCAAGCATAACGGGCCGATTACCGCCGACAAGAACCTGCCGCCGACCATCCGCGATTTTTGCGCGCAATGGGATATGGAGCCGGGCAGTTTCGCCGGGCCGGAGGCGCAGATTGCGGCGCTGGCCGACGATATCGCCTACAACACGCACGATATCGACGACGGCCATCGCGCGGGATTTTTCCGGCTGGAGGACCTTGCGACGCTGCCGCTGTTCGGGCAGATGCTCACGGAAACGCGCGCGAAGCATCCGGCCGCGCCGAATGATCGCGTGATGCAGGAAATCGTGCGGCAGGTGATCGGGCTTATGGTCAATGACCTGCTGCACACGACGCTCAACAATCTGCGCAATTTGCAGCCCGACAGCGTGACGGCGATCCGCCGCGCGCCGAACGCGGTGGTAAGTTTCAGTTTCTCGATGCATCAGAATATCCGCACCCTGTGCGAATTCCTGCATGCGCGCATGTACCGGCACAGCAAAGTGAACCGCCTCTGTGCCCGCGCGCGGCGCATCGTGAAGGAACTGTTCATGTTCTTCATGGAAGAACCGAATTGCCTGCCGAACTCCTGGTACGAAGCTTTGCGGCCGCATGAAGACGACGAAGCCTTCAAAGCCCGCCTCATCGCCGACTACATCGCCGGCATGACCGATCGCTATGCGATGAAAGAACATCGGCGGATTTTTGAGGATGATACGGGGGATTAAGGGTTAAATTCTGCCCCGAAAGCCAAGTATTTCTTCAAATCCCTAAAAAACACCACTTACGCAAGTATTGCGATGCTGTATATGTACGGCGATTCATTGCTTGGGAGAATATAATGCGTTGGGAAAAGCAAAAAGCCCCTTATTGGAAAAAGCGGAAAGATCCCTTTGTTAGAAACTTGTTTTGCCTGGCCGCAGCCGTGATCGCCGCGCCTTTTGTTGCTCCCCCTCTCTATGATCGGGGCGAGAGATATTTCGAAAAGCATTATCGAGTTGGTCAAAATATTACGATATGCAATGCTGGCGGGATCGGAATCTTCGCGAAAGGTAAAGTAACCAGAGGAAATTATTACGTTGCCCCAAATACTGGTTCATTGGCCGAAGATTGGTTTACTCAGTCTGTCCACAGGGTGGATATTGATTGGGCTAAGGGCACGACAAATGGCGGCAAGACCACATTGGGCCCCACAATGACCGTTTCCGATCTCACCGGCTACATTGGGGATTGCCCTCAGTCTAACGACAAAATCAGCAGATCAAATAACCGGCGGTTATTGGGGCCGAAAGCGCAGGGCTTGCAAATTTAATTTGCGGCTTGCCTAAAGTTACATCCCTATCGAGATTCCCCGCACAAATCTGGCGCTATTCAAATCGCATGTTATATTGCGGGCTAGAGGGGTTTTATGACCGTCTTCAAATCCATCCACGCCACGATTGCCGCCGCGATTGACGATCTGCAGAAATCCGGCGCGCTTACACTTAGCGGCCCGGTGCCGAATTTCACGGCGGAGCCGCCGCGTGAGGCGGGGCATGGCGATGTGGCGACCAATGTCGCGATGGTGCTCACCAAGCTGGCCGGCGAGCCGCCGCGCGCGGTGGCGGAAATTATCAAAACCAAATTGACAGCTTTGCCGACGATCGCCGCCGTCGAGATCGCGGGACCAGGCTTCATCAATCTGCGGCTCGATCCGAAAATTTGGTATGCCGAAATGCAGGAAATCCTCAACGCCGGCATCCGCTATGGCGAAAGCGCAATGGGTGGGCGTGAGAAGGTCAATGTCGAATTCGTTTCCGCCAATCCGACCGGGCCTATGCATGCGGGCCATGTGCGCGGCGCGGTGCTGGGCGACAGTTTGAGCAATCTGCTGGCGAAAGCCGGTTACGATGTGACGCGCGAATATTATTTCAACGATGCCGGCGCGCAGGTCGATGTGCTCGCGCGCACCACGCATCTGCGTTACCGCGAAACACTGGGCGAAGTAATCGATGAAATCCCGGAAGGGCTTTATCCCGGCGAATATTTGAAAGATGTCGGCGCGGCGCTGGCGCAGCGCGACGGCAGGAAATGGCTCGGCAAACCGGAAAGCGAATGGCTGGCGCCGATCCGGCAGTTCGCGGTCGATTATATGATGAAGATGATCCGAGAGGATCTGGAGCTTATCGGCATCAAGCATGATGTGTTCAGCAACGAACGCGAGCTCATCGAAAACGGCACGCTCGAGAAGGCGTTTAAAATTCTTGAGGACAAAGACCTTATCTATGTCGGTACATTGCCGCCGCCGAAGGGCAAGGAGATGGAGAATTGGGAGCCGGTGCCGCTCACGCTGTTCCGCTCCAGCAAATTCGGCGACAGCACCGACCGGCCGCTCAAGAACCGTGAGGGGCGCTGGACCTACCTGATGCCCGATATCGCCTATCATTATGAAATGATCCGGCGCGGCTTTCTTTACATGATCAATGTGCTCGGCACCGATCACGGCGGCTACCAGGAACGCATGCGGCCCAGCATCGCCGCTTTCAGCGACGGCAAGGCGCGGCTCGATGTTATTTTCAATAATATCGTCAAGGTATTCCGCAATGGCGAACCGGTGAAGCTGTCCAAGCGTTCCGGCAACCTCATCACCCTGCGCGAGATGGTGGAGCAGGTGGGGGCCGGGGCGGTGCGTTTCTTCATGCTCACGCGCACGCCAGATTCCGAGCTTGATTTCGATTTCGCAAAGGTCGTGGAGCAGACGCGCGATAACCCGGTATTCTATGTGCAATACGCGCATGCACGCTGCTGTTCGATCATGCGGCATGCGGCAGAAATGTTCACACCCGCCGAACTTTCGCCAAAATCCTTGGCTACGGTCGATGTAAGCAGCCTCAATTCCGCCGAAGAGCTTACCCTAATAAAATTTCTTGCGAACTGGCCGCGGGTGGTCGAAGCAGCCGCTGCGGCACGGGAGCCACACCGAATCGCCTTTTATCTTATGGAGTTAGCCGCTGTGTTCCACAGTCTTTGGCATAAAGGCAACGATAATGCATCCTTGCGCTTTATCGTTCCCGGTGACAAAAATTTGACGCGCACGCGTCTGGTTCTTATTAAATGTGTGCAGACCGTAATCGCTAGCGGGCTCGCCGTCATGGGTTGTGAGCCAGTCGAGGAGATGCGCAGTGACAAGCCAGCCGCCGCCTGAACTGTTCGCCCCGCAACGCCCCATGCAATCTGCCGTGGTGCATGCGCCATCCTACAAGCTGCGCCGTTTCATGACGTCGTTGATTGCGGCCGCCTTGCTGGTGGGTGGCGCTTATGCAATTTATTTGTGGAAGCGCGCGCCGATGGAAATTCCCACCATCCATGCCGACGCGCAACTGAAGCAAAAGCCGGAACAGCCGGGCGGCATCGATATTCCCAACCAGGATGTGATGGCCTATCAGCAGATCGACAGCAGCGAAGCGCCGAAGCCCTCTGCCGAGCATCTCGCAGCGCCGCCGGAAACACCGCAGCCGGTGCAGATGTCGAATGCCGCACCGATGCCGACGCCGGATAAGGGAACACAAGGCATTGAATCGCTCGCCACTACCCCGCCGCCGACTGTAATCCCGACCACGGTATCGCCGCCCGCACCGGCACCGGCGAATGCAGCGAAAATGGCTGCTGTCGATGATGCTGAGAAGTCATCGCCTGCGCCGACGGTTGCGGCTCCTTCAGCTCCGCAAGTTACGCCGCCAGCATCACCCGCCGTGGCAGCACCAGCGCCTGCGGCTGATAACACCGCTGCGGCTTCGAAAACGGTCAACAATATTTCCACGCAAGCCAAGCCGCCCGCGACCACCAGCACCTCGACCGTTACGGTTGGCAATGCGAGCGGCAAGAAGGGCTTCCGCATACAGCTTGCCTCCTTCCCCGACCAGAATGAGGCCGAGCATGAAATGGGCCGTATGCAGGAGAAGTTTGCCGGCCAGTTAGGCGCCGCCAAGCTGCATCTCGCGCGCGCCGATCTCGGTTCGCGCGGCATCTATTACCGCGTGCAGAGCGATACGATAACCGACAGCGAAGCGCATGACATTTGCGCCGCGCTCAAAAATCTTAAGGCCGGGTGTATCATTGTCAAACCCTAAGGTTGTTGAAGGTTCTCAAAAATCATCGGCGCAAACCGCGCCGCGGCCCTTGCCCGTTATTTTCGGAATCGCCGGTAAATCCTTAGACGCCACCGAAGCTGATTTCTTCGCCAAGGCCAATCCGCTCGGCTTCATTCTCTTCGCGCGCAATTGCGAATATTTCGATCAGGTGCGGCGGCTGGTGAATGAATTGCGCCAGGCAATCAAGCGGCCGGATGCCCCGGTACTTATCGACCAGGAAGGCGGCCGTGTTTCGCGCCTGCCATTGCCGAGATGGCCGCAATATCCGCCGGCCCGCACCTTCGGTTCGATGTATGAGAAAGATCCCGGATGGGGTGAAGCGGCGATCCGCGTTTATGCGCGCCTCATTGCAAATGAATTGCGGCGCATGGGCATTACGGTCAATTGCGCGCCGGTGCTGGATCTGTTCGTGGATGGTGCTTCGAACGCGATCGGCGACCGCGCCTATAGCCGCAAACCGGCGGTAGTGACGGCGCTGGGGCGCATACTTGCCGAGACATTCCTCGAAAACGGCATAATGCCGGTGATCAAGCATCTGCCGGGACATGGGCGGCTCAATGTCGATCCGCATATGGTCTCGCCGGTCATTAACGCGACACGCTATGAAATGGAGAATGAGGATTTCCTGCCGTTCGAGGCGCTCAAGGACATGCCGGCCGGCATGAATTCGCATGCAATCTTCACGGCATTCGATCCCGATGCGCCGGCGTCGTTATCGGCAAAAATTCACAAGGATGTCATTCGCGGCACGCTCGGCTTCGAGGGCGTGATGTTCTCCGACGATATCGTGATGAAGGCACTGCATGGCACGATGGCGGAACGCGCGAAGAATGTGCTCAAGGCCGGCGCCGACATAGCACTTCATTGCAACGGCAAGCTGGAAGAGATGGAAACAATCGCCCAAGCGCTGGAACCCATCAATGATGCCAGCTGGGCCCGCTGGGAGCGCGCAAAGGCGATGGTGAAAGCCCCGCCAGCCACCTACAATGCCGCCGCCGACAGCGCGCAGCTGGATGTGCTGCTTGGCGGGCTGGCTTATCATGCGAAATCGGTGGGCTGACGGCGGAACCACGATGCGAATTCGGAATGCGGAAAAGATATTTTTTTGCCTAGCGATTCTAATTCTCATTTACCTTTTTGCTTATGCTCCTGCCCAACCGTTGCAACTACAGCTGACAACTGACAAGACAGAAATATTCACAACTGAATTTCCGGTTTACACCGTTAAGGTCACAAATACGGGAACGGCCGAAATTAAGATCATTGATACTGATTACAAGGGAGCCGATCAGCAATGGGTTATTGATAACCCAAGAGTTGCTTTAGCCGGAGCTGTTTACGTCGGCGATCGTTGGCAAATCCAAGGGCAGCATAAGTTAAAACCGGGAGAAAGTTTCACGGACCAACCGCGGATATATTTTCCAGAACGGGCAACCAATAGTTCTTGGGAAACAAACGTCCCGCAGCCGATAACCCTAAGGGTTGGGTTAAGAACCGCGCCAGATGCACAGCCCATTTGGAGTAATCCTGTCACGATCAGTTTTAAGACTTATAAAGACCTACAGGCCAAAGAAAAAATAAGTTTTGAGGAGATCAACATCGATGCATGGTGTTACCCGATTTTTGAGCATATCAAAGAAGTTTCTCCGTTCGCGATATCGCCGATTTTTGAATCTCAACTCGTTATCAACGATCAACAAACTTATGAACAGTTTATGCCGATACGGCGAGGAATTCCCGGGCGAGACTGTCATCAGGATTTCGGAAAATGTTTGAATGATATTTGGAAAAAAGCAGGACATGACGAGCAGGAGTATTCGCGTTTGTTAAAAACGCTTTGTGTACCACCTAACGAAACGCAAGGTTGCGATGAAAATCAGGCGTGCTTGACCAAGGAATTACCCTCGGTCGATTTTACCAAAAAGACAGTTTTAGGTCAGGCTACTGAGGGAACTTGCGGCACGACCGGTTATAAGAAGGAAGTCTTCCGAGACGACCAAGCTAAAATAGTGACCTATTTTGTAACAGCTATTAATGCTGCCATTTCATGTTCGGGGTCGGGCGCGGCAGGCCTAAATCTTATTGCGGTCCCTAAAATTCCTAACGATTATAAAGTTGTATTTTCGTATAAATTTTTGTGATGGAGTTGTATTTGTGATGAAAATCAAATTCACGAAAAGTTCTGGCAACATTTTTGTCGATCTCAGTCTTAAGGATGCGGACGAACTTTACACACGCGCTACTTTGGGCGCCCTCGTGATCAAGATCGTCAAGGCGCGCGGATATTCGCAAAGGGAAGCCTCAAATAACGCCGCCGCCGACAGCGCGCAGCTGGATGTCCTACTTGGCGGGCTGGCTTATCATGCGAAATCGGTGGGCTGAAAATAGATTATTTTCTTACTCTTGCGCATAGGCGAAATATGTGGCGAAAGCTATATTTTATCATGTTCCTTGCCGCCGTAGCGGTATTGCCCACTTCGGCCTTTGCGATAGGTTGCGTGAGCGGGCCCGATAACTGGTTCAACGCCACAATCAAAATCGATCCTACCTCTCTGCCGGCCGGGGTAGTCGCAGAAAGTTTCCAGGATTATGGTTATCCTTCCGTTATTCTGACGAACTCAACCGCTGTTCCTTTGACCGTAAAGGCGCTCGCCCATGATGGATGGCCGAGGCCGATGAAGGTGAAATTTGTATCCGGTGAAGGGTATTATTGCTTTGAGCAGATAGGATGCGAAAAAAGAGAGAAGCCAAGGTTATTCACGGAAGAAATCGACAGCCTATTGAGCTCAAAAGTTTTTATTAGCAGGGATGACCGCCCGCAGGATGTTAAAGTCCCGGAACCGCAGAATTTCCAGTTTCCTGCGCAATATGGAGACCAGCAAATTTTAATTCGGGGAACCGTTTCTTATTCGCTAAACGATAAATACAATCCCAAGCGGGAAGAACAAACGAGGCAAATGTGCGAGCAATCCCCTTCAGCCATTTTATACCGGCCTCAGTCTATATTCTCGTCCATATTCTCATTCATATTCAATTATTTCTCTTCCTCGCTTAAAAGTTCTGACCATGGCGCAGGCGGGATTGCCATTACCAGTGTGACAAATTGTGCTTCTCAAAAATTCGCTATAAGATCGAAGAAGGTGATTGCGGAGACCATGAGCAATCCTATAGCCCAAATAGTTCCGCAAATCGCATTCCAGGTTTCACCCGCCGTCGGGTATTTGCCTATGCAACAAACCGGAACTGCATCCAGCGCAATTCATGTTACGGCGGAAGGACCTATTCTCGATTCAATTGCATCGACACAGGTGACGACCAGGATTGATTGCACCGAATGGGAAGTTCAGATTACCGCAGATATTTGGCAGTCGGAAAAGACTGATGCTGAACATGAATGGAAATCCGCCGGGTACACAGGCAATTTTGCAAAAGAAACTTTATGGCGGCCAGCCTATGATTTTAACCTGGTGACTTCCACTCCAAGCGTACCGTTACATTTTGAATGGAAACTGCATGATAAAAATGGAGCTTTGTTGTCCCAGACTCAAATGCACGGTGTTCCGGAGCAAAACTTCCCACTTATCCTTGATAAAGAAATAACTGGTGGCGAACTGAGACAAACAAAGCCGGATCAGGAAGTTGTGCTGCATTAACCGCGATTACGTTTTGGGCAATTTGCCGTATTGGTGGCCATAGAGTTTAGTTTGAAAGTCGGATTGAGTTGCGTTTTCCATTTATTTTATTGTTAATCAATAACTTAAAATATGTTATTAAAGTGAATTATTGGCCATGCGAAATAATCTCCCAAACCGTCGATTTTAGGCGATTTTTGCACTGATTCGCCCTTAAAAAGGGCGCTTCCTGTGGCTTTCTTCCCCCGAAGCAGGCCATAGTGGCCGTTTCCAGACAAACAGGGCCTTTGGCACCGATATGGACGATGTAGCGCATAATACCCCGCTTTCCGACGACGCCCCAGTGGCCGATCTGGTGGTCATGCTGGATGGGTTCGAGGGGCCGATCGACCTGCTGCTCAACCTGTCGCGCGAGCAGAAGGTGGATCTCGGCAAAATCTCGATTCTCGCGCTGGCGGAGCAGTATCTGGCCTTTATCGCGCAGGCGCGGCGTCTGCGGCTCGAAATCGCCGCCGATTATCTCGTGATGGCGGCATGGCTTGCGTTCCTCAAATCGCGCCTGCTGCTGCCCCAGGAAGAAGCGCCCGCTGATGAGCCCGATGCCGCGCAGATGGCCGATGCGCTCAAATTTCAATTGCAACGTTTGGAAGCAATGCAGAAAGCCGCGCAGCAGGTTCTCGCCTTGCCGCGCCTCGGCATCGATGTGTTCGCCCGCGGCGCGCCGGAGGAGGTCGAAATCGAGGAGAAGCCGGTTTATTACCTGCCGCTCTATGATCTGCTCACCGCGCTGGCGGCGCCTATGCGGCGCACCAAGCCGCCAAGCTACAACATCGCGCCGTCACGGCTTTACAGCATGGAAGAAAGCATGGAGCGGCTGCGCAACCTGCTCGGTGTCATGCCATCATGGAATACGCTGGTGAGTTTCCTGCCGGAAATCATCGCGCCGGGGCTGGAAGGGCGCTCGGCGTTAGCCTCGACCTTCGCGGCGACGCTGGAGCTGGTCAAGAATGGCGAATTGGAATTGCGGCAGGATGGCACTTGCGCTCCCATATATCTGCGCCGCCGCGAAGACGTTATTGAAACAGGTGATGCATGAGTGAATCCGAGAACCAGATGGCGCTGCGCCTTTTGGAAGCCGTGTTGTTCGCGAGCGGGGAGCCGCTGTCGATCGATGTTCTGCAGCAGCAAGTGGGCAAGGACGCCGATGTGCCGGCGCTGCTCAAGGAATTGCGGGAGCATTACGCGCAGCATGGCGTCAATCTTGTCGACACCGGCGGGCTGTGGAGTTTCCGTACCGCGCCCGATCTTGCCGCGCTCATGAAAATCACGCGCCAGCCGCGCCGCAAATTGCCGCGCGCCACCGGTGAGGTGTTGGCGATCATCGCCTATCACCAGCCGGTTACGCGGGCCGAGATCGAAAGCATTCGTGGCGTCGAGACCAGCCGCGGCACGCTGGACATTTTGCTGGAACTCGGCTGGATCCGGCCCGGCAAACGGCGTGAGGTGCCGGGGCGGCCGCTCAACTGGCAGACGACGCAAGAATTCCTCGGCCACTTCAATCTCGCTACGCTTGATGAATTGCCGGGGCTTGAGGATCTCAAGGCCGCCGGGCTGCTCGACACGCGGCCGGTACTGGGCCAGATCGCGCCCGAAAAAGATGCACCCGACAACCCCCTGATCCCCGACGAGGACGACGATTTCGCCCAATGGGTGAAAGACGAGCCGGAACCCGAGATGGAGAAGGTAGCGGCGGAGTAATTTGTTCCAATGGAACTTGTCGCCACCCTTATCGCCGCTCCCAACGCAGAAATCTCCCCGGCACTACTCGAAAAAATTGTCAAACAGACCGCACCAAAATCCGCGCGCACGGCATGGCTGGCTGAAGGCGAGGCAGTGGATATTTTCGGCGAGGGTATCAAAGCCGATGAATGGCGCGCGGGTGTTGTCTCCTGCATCGCTTCCGAACCAATCGATGTGATCGTACAGCCTGCCGCGACGCGGCGTAAGAAATTGCTGGCGGCCGATATGGAATCCACGATCATCCAGCAGGAATTGCTCGATGAACTCGCCGGCCAGATCGGCGTGCGCGACCAGGTTGCGCAGATTACCGCGCGCGCGATGAACGGGGAGATCGATTTCGGCGCCGCGCTGCGCGAACGCGTGGCGTTGCTCACCGGCAAACCGGTTACGCTCCTCGAAAATGCCGCGAAACTCATCACGCTCATGCCCGGCGCGGCGACCTTGGTCGCGACCATGAAGAAACACGGCGCGGCGGCGTGGCTCATCACCGGTGGGTTTTCCTATTTCGCGAAACCGGTGGCGGCACAGCTCGGTTTCGATCAAAGCTATGCCAATGAATTGATGGTGAAGGATGGTGTCATCACCGGCCAAGCGGGCGAGCCGATACTTGATCGCAATCGCAAGAAAGTTTTGCTCGAGCAGGCCTGCAGGGAACTTAAGCTATCTCTTGCAGAAACCGTGAGCGTCGGTGACGGATCGAACGATATTCCGATGCTCAATGCGAGCAACGCCGGCGGTGGACTTGGCATCGCGTACCACGCCAAGCCGAAAGTGCAGGAGGAAGTTGTGCATCGCATTAGTCACGCGGATTTAACGGCGCTGCTCTATGCGCAAGGCTACAAAAAATCGGAATTCGCGTCGAAGCATGGGCAATGAACGCAAATCCACGGGAAATTATTACGAGCGCAGCCTCGTACATCTCCTTGTGGCGGTTTCGGGGCTCGCCACGCTTTCGTGGGAAGTTATCTGGCAGATTAAATCCTCGCTCGCGCTTGGCGTATCGGCACAGGGAACCGCGATAACGCTCACCGTCACGATGGGCGGCATGGGTTGCGGTTCGCTGTTGATGGGCCACGTGCTCGCGCGGCGGTTTTCTGCTTATCCCATTCGTGTTTACGGCGCGCTCGAATTTATTATCGGCGTGAGCGGCCTTCTGCTCGGCGTTGCGTTCGCGGGCATCGAACAACTTGATAGTTATTTCTACTCGATTAACCCGCAAAGCGCGCCGGCGCTGCATATCGCGGCCATTATTGCGGCGCTCGGCATTCCGGCTATCTGCATGGGTGCAACACTGCCGGTTTTCGGATTGATCGCCCGGCAGGCGGGCACGACTCTCTCCACTCTCTACGCCCTGAATACGCTGGGCGCCGCAGCAGGAGTGCTTGCGGCTGCGTTTATATTTATTCCCGCTTTTGGCATAGAGAAAACGGGGTGCCTCATCGCGGCCTGCAATTTCTTAGTGACCGCGGTGACGTGGCTGTGGCCGACGAGAGCAACGGCACCAAAGCCGCGAGAAGATTCCCAATCTGTTTCGGTTTTTGTTCAACTGTTGGCAATCGTTAGCCGCCCGTTGACGCGGTTTCTCGGGAAAGTTGGCAGCGCAGGGCTTAGCCTCGCGGAACAGGTTTTGGTCGTTACGGCGACCGGTTTCGCGACATTGTCGCTGGAGGTTGCATGGTTCCGCTCCATCACGGCGGCGTTCCAGAACACGACCTGCGCCTTCGCCGTCATGCTGGCGTCATTACTCGCGGCGCTGGGGCAGGCTGCGCGCGATGCACCTGCCATCAAGCAACGCAAAATTCCGCTCGGCTCGATCCTGTGCTGGGCGGGCATACTGATTTTGGTGATGACGCCGGTGGTCGAGCGGTTCGATCTGCTGCTCAACTGGAACAATCATGTCGAGCATGCGGGCGCCGGTAATGGCTCTTTAGCGGTGCCGATGCAACGGGCCGGTTACGATGTTTTCTACCTGCTGGTTTCCTTCGCGAACCTGTTTTTGCTCAGCTATATGGGCATCGGCCTGCCGATGTTGTTTCTCGGTGCCGGCTTTCCGTGGGTGCTTGATGATCAGGCCGCACCGGGCCGCTGGGCAAAGCTTTATGCGCTCAACACATTCGCCGCGATTGCCGGTTCAATTTCAGCCGCGTGGTTTTTCCTGCCGGCCATCGGTTTCGCGCGCACGGCGTGGCTGGATGGCGCACTGGTTGCCGTGACGGGCATCGCCATTGCGCCCGGTGTGCGCAGGCGATCAGTACTTGGCGTGTTTGCCACAGCGGCACTTATTATCGCCATTGCCGGCGAATCCGGTGTGGGACGCATCCGCGCTTTGGGTTCGGAATATTTTTCTTCGAACGGAAAACCGAGCCAGCTGATCGAATTTTATGAGGGGCCGGATTCAACCGTTTCGGTTTCCGGCGAAGCGGACGGCAGGCGCATCCTCATTATCGACGGTGCTTCGGCTTCCGGCCAATCGGGTGGCACGGCGTTGGCCGGTGCGCATTACCTCGAATGGATGGGGGCTTTGCCGATGCTCGGTCATCCCGATCCGAAAGATGTGCTGGTGATCTGTTTCGGCACCGGGCAAACCGCCAATGCCGTGCGCAAGGAAAATCCGCAATCGCTTGATATCGTCGATATCAACAAGAATGTCTTTAAACTTGCGCATAATTTCCCGGCGAACGAAAATGTGCTTGGCGATCCCCGCACCAGCGCGATTGTGATGGATGGGCGCGCCTATTTGCGCCGCACCACGAAAATGTACGATGTCATTACGCTGGAGCCGATGCCGCCGAACCTTGCGGGCGTCAATGCGCTGTATTCGCATGAATTCTATGAGTTGGCGCGCGCGCGTCTCAACGCGGATGGCGTGATTGCGCAGTGGCTGCCTTTTAATACATCCTCGCTTTATTACGCGGCCTCGATTGCGCGCACGTTTCAGGAAATCTTTCCAAATTCGATTTTATGGATCGATCCGGCGACGCCCGTGGGAATTCTTGTCGGCTCTAAAAATAGCGATATGGATCTCAACCAGTGGCCGGGCTTCGCACGCGTTCATCATAAGCGCGGCTTGACTGAGCAACAGGTGCGAGATGGCGTGATGCTCGATCGCACGAAGCTGCTCCAGTATGGCGCTTATGGCACTGTGATCAGTGATGACAATCAGTTGCTGGCGTATGGCAAAAACGCGCAGTCGATCTATGTGAACGGGCATTATGTTGATGAGAATATGAATATCGTCAAAAAAATTGCGGAAAGTCGCTAGTAAAATTGCCTTGGCGCAACCGGGGGTTGCGCGGCGCACAATGCCGACTCTCGCATAAATCTTATGGAATCTTTATCACCAAAAAGCCTCCATTGTTTTTTCATCAACGGCTGGAGGATGCCATGACCTCGACGCTCATCAAGGATCTTATGCAGAAGGATCCCACCATCATTTCCAGGGATACCACGCTTCAGGAAGCAGCGCGTACGATGGGCGCCGTCAATTGCGGCATGCTGCCGGTCGGCACGGCGGATAAGCTCGAAGGCGTCATCACTGACCGCGACATAGTGTTGCGGGCGGTCGCTAAGGGCAAGGACATGACCAAGGAAAAGGTCAAGGATTACATGACGCCAAAAGCTCATTATGTGAGAACCGACGACTCAACCGAAGATGCCGCCGCACTCATGCACGAAGAAAACATCAACCGCGTGCTGGTCGAGGATGAGCAGGGCAAGCCCTGCGGTGTGCTCAGTTTCGGCCGCATCATCCGCAAGAACGGCGATAGGGAAGAAGTCGCCACGATGATCGATTTCGCGGTGGGACGGCGGGCGGCGTAATTACGCCGCTTCCTTCTTGATCGCGTTCGCGATCTCATCGACCAGCGCGCGCACGAGTTTTTCGTCGTCGCCTTCGGCCATCACGCGGATGAGCGGCTCGGTGCCGGATTTGCGGATGAGCAGGCGGCCATTGCCCTGAAGCTTTTTCTCGGCCTGTTCGATCACTTGCTTGATCGCCGGTTTCTGCAGCACGTCGCCGGGTGCTTTCACATTGTTGAGAATTTGTGGCAGCGGCTTGAAGAGATTGCAGACCTCGCTGGTCTTGCGGCCCTGTTCGCGGATGCAGGCGAGCACCTGTAGCGCGGCGATAAGGCCGTCGCCGGTGGTGCTGTAATCGCTCAGCACGATATGGCCCGACTGCTCGCCGCCGACATTGCAGCCTTTCGCGCGCATATCTTCCACTACATAGCGGTCGCCGACCGGCGTGCGGTGAAGCGTCATTTTCTGCGAAGTGAGAAAGCGTTCGAGACCGAGATTTGACATGACCGTCGCGACCACCGCGTTGCCCTTGAGGCGGCCGGACTTCGCCCAGCTTTGGCCGATAAGGGCCATAAGCTGGTCACCGTCGATGCGCTGGCCTTTTTCGTCGGCCATGATGAGACGGTCGGCGTCGCCGTCGAGCGCGATGCCGGCATCGGCCTGATGCAGCATTACGGCTTCCTGCATGAGCTCCGGATGCGTGGCGCCGCAGCGCGCGTTGATGTTTTTGCCGTCCGGCTGCACGGCAATCGGGATCACTTCGGCGCCGAGTTCCCACAACACGCTTGGTGCCACTTTGTACGCGGCGCCATTGGCGCAATCGACCACCACCTTGAAGCCTTCGAGGCGCAGGCCGGGCGGGAAGGTGGCTTTCACATATTCGACATAGCGCCCGATGGCGTCATCAAGGCGGCTCGCGCGGCCGAGTTCGCCGGGAGGCGCGTGATCGTCCGTGGCGCCTTCGGCGGCGCGGGCCTCGATCTTCGCTTCGAATTCATCCGACAATTTGCCGCCGTCGGGGCCGAATAATTTGATGCCGTTATCCTGGTAGGGATTATGCGAGGCCGAAATCATCACGCCCATATCGGCGCGCAGCGAGCGCGTGAGCATTGCGACGGCCGGCGTCGGTAACGGGCCGAGCAAAATCACATCCATGCCCTTGGCGATAAAGCCGGCCGTGAGCGCCGGTTCGATGAGATAGCCGGAAAGGCGTGTATCCTTGCCGATCACCACGCGATGGCGATGCTCGCCGCGGCGGAACAGGCTGGCGGCGGCCATCGCCACGCGCAGCGCAGTTTCGGCCGTCATCGGTTCCTGGTTGGCGCAGCCGCGGATGCCGTCGGTGCCGAAAAGTTTGCGGGTCATGCCCTAATCCCTATTTGTTCACTTCATACAAGTAATACGCGTTCTCGTCCGGTATCTCAACCGGGGTCAGCCAGTCGGGGGGCGAGCCGCGGGCCAGCCGTTCGATCATGGTGGGGTTATCCTTGTCCTTATCGGCGCGTTTGCGGGCCTCGGGGTCGGTGATATTGCCATTCTCGACATAAAAGGTCGGGTAGCTCTGGCATACCAGCACCAGATCGACATTGCGGCGCACCAGCACTTCCATCGCCTGGCGGTCGTCGCGAGCGTTGAAGAAATCGAACACATCGCGGTTGCTGCTGTTATTGAAAGGCGCGGCCAGCACGTAATGCGGCGTACGGAACAGCAATTCCGGCCCTTCGTTGACGCCGGCGATGATGAGGCGTCGGCGGTCGGTGTAGTGATTGGTAAGGAACTCGCCGATATGCACGCGCGGACAGGATTGGCCCGCATGCATGGCGGGAAACAGCACCACATCGGGGAAAAATTTCTGCTCGCCGGCCAAGCCGGGAATAATGACAGCGGGGATCGGCACCAGAATGGCAAAGGCGAGGATCTCCGCCCAAAAACGCCGGCGGCCGGCCATGCGCGTACCGATGCGTTTCCACCATCTCCAGATAAGCCATGTAAGCGGCACCACGCAGAAAATTTCCAAGAACCAGATGACGCGCATCTGCCACAAAAAGGTGAGCAGGAACGACGGCACCAGGAAAATGCCGGTTATGGCAAAGATAAGCCGCGCCCGCCGCGA
>Ga0207006_1022_pt1 | contig 39173 bp, 36 predicted proteins | sample Alteio_BWMinCont_84_FD_153497 | JGI IMG/M metagenome (GOLD analysis project Ga0207006, IMG submission 153497) | Enriched cells from forest soil in Barre Woods Harvard Forest LTER site, Petersham, Massachusetts, United States -... | ecosystem: Environmental > Terrestrial > Soil > Temperate forest >...
CGAACCACCATTATTAGCTTCTGCGCCAGCAACCAACTTTTGTATCGCCGGATCAACGACTGTAGCTTGTCGGCGATATCCGCCACCTGTCTCAACACCCGAGGCGGCGATTTGGTTTTGTGCGACTTCAACAGGAACACCTTCGGCTAAGGCTAAAGTTGCTGTGTCTGCCTTAACCTGCATGTTCGGTGTGTTGTTAAACAGGCCGGGAGCCATGCCTGCTACACCGTTTAGTGGTCTGTTGCCGTAAGCCATGTTCTTCCCCTGAACGCTTGGGTATTTTACATGTCCATTATACAATATTAAAGACCTTCGGTAAACGCACTCATAATCCAATAAAATAACTAATTATTCAATGGCTTAAGTTGGGTGCTGTGAGTCCTGTTCTGCGCTTTATTTTCACGGCCCTTAATTGCTCTTTCCGCTAGGCCTACCGCTGGAACCACGCTTCCGTCCTCCAGCTTTCTGCTGCCCCACCATCTCTCCGCTCGCTTTATGTTTGCCGCGCAGGGTTGAGCGAAGCGCAAGGCCGGGATGCGGCGCTTGCGGGGCGTGGATTCTGCGGGCTGGCTTGGCGGCTTTGGTTGCCTTGTGTGAGGAGGTTGCGCGCTGACGCGTTGCCGGCATGCCGGCGGCGAATTCGATGGCGAGCGATTTGACCCCTTGCCGCCACGCGGTGAGTAAATAACGGCCGCTTTCTTCGGCGGCCGTTGCTGGGACAGCAATCTGTAATCCGGCATCGCCGGAAATGAGTGCCTGTACGGCTGCCGCCATGCGGATGCGCGCGTCGGCGGTCACTTCACGCGCATGGGTGAAAATGGCCGTGTGCGCGGGGCGCAGGCCCTTGGCGCCGACGGCGGTGCCGTGGCCGTAGCAGTAAGTGTTGGCGGCGGCGATATCGCGCACTGAAAAGCCCAGATGCTGCAATAGATCAAAACGCACATCGCTCAGTTTGTCTTCCGGGATTTCGAGAATATCGCGGCAGAATTCCTCGCCCAGATTCCATTGCGTGAAGGCAAGGCGGATATCGTTCACCTGCGGCAGGTAATCCTCGACGTGCTGCAGGGCGATCTCATCGAAGCCACGACGGCGCAGCTGCGTGTGATTGATTTGCGGCGCATCCGCCAGCGTGAACATGCCGGCAATGTGTGCGATGATCGCGCGGCGCTCGACGCTGCCATAGCCTAGCCTGTGCAACGCTTCACCAACGGCCGGATGAATTTCGCGCACATAATTGCCTGCTTCGGTCGCGCGCGGCAGGGCCAGCGCGGGCATCGGCGCGATGCCTTCGGAGGCGCTTTCCATGAAAAACGCGAGCGATGGCGCGGGCGCGAGATCGGTGAGGCGTGTGAAACGCAGGCCATTATGCAAGGCGAGTTCAAGTGTGCCGTCCCACAAACGCCGCGCTTCAGCCACCAGCGCGAGATCGATGCCGTCCTTGATCGAGAGCGGCACCGGCAGCACCGAAACTTTTTCATAATCGTTGCGGTCGCCATAGGCCGCGCGGCGATGATTGCGCAGCGCACGCACGACGCTTTCACGGTTGGCGGCAAAATCGAGGCTCGGCCCGAGCAGGGCGGCCAGCTTGGCCGAGGTTGCGTAGGCTTCGGCAGTAATTATAGCCGTGATCGCGGCGGCGGTCGCGCGGCCGGCTTCGCTGTCATAGGCGAGCGCCTGGCTCATAAGCAATGGCGCGAGATTGGTGAAACCGATGACGTTTTGGACGCCAGTTGGTGCATCCTGCAATTCAAACAGCAGCACAAGCAGCTTTACTGCATGCCGCAGTCGGTCGATATCGACCGAACCGTCTTCGCGGCGGAACGTGAGCAGATCGATTGCCGCACGTGCCGGTGCGGCAGGGGTTCCGGCCCAATCCGCGGCGATGTCGGTGAAACGCAGGGCGAGATAACCGGATTTTTCGCCGGCGCCAAGGAATCCGTTCCATTTGCGTTTGGTATCGCGGTGGCCGCCAAGCAGAGCATCGATCGAGCTGTTGCGGATTTCAGCAATCGCCGGCTTGCCGCGCAGTCCAAACCCGCCGCTTTCGAACGCGGCCGGTGCCGATGCCGCGCGCATTTCCGGTTCATGCGACGCAAGGCCGTAGGCCCAATTAAGCCCCTGATCGGCCAGATGGCGCGGATCGATTGCAATCATGCGCTGCGTAAGCAGGAAGCAGGTTTCATCAAAAAAGGCGCGCGCTTCGGCTTCATGGGCGAAAATATCCTTTTTCCAGCCGTTGTAAGTCGCCGCACCCGCGACGCGATGGAAAATTTGGGAAGCGCTGGTTTCCTCAGTTCGCAGGCTATCCTCGCCCGCGCGTTGCCAAAGCCACGAAGGAACCGTGTTTTCCTCGATGAGGCGGGTTGAGGCCGGTATGGACCGGCAGGCCGCTGCTTCGGCCAGAAGACTGGCGGATTCGGCGCTCCAGTTATGTGGGGCTTCGAATGTTGCACCGTTGTCGCCCGCAACATCTATTTCCTTGAAGTGGATCAGTTCGAACGCGTCGGTATTAGCGGGCACGAAAACGCGCCCGATACCGAATGAAAAACCCTGCAAAGACGGGATCTTGGCCATAGGAGGATACTGGAAAGCGGAAAGTTATCCACAAGATCATGTGGTTACGAGCCCTCCATGCCACAAACTGTGGTAAATGGGAAGGAGAAGTTACTCACAGGGAAGGGGTCAGGGATCGGGGGCCAGCATTCAGGGAAGAAAAAAATTCGCGTGATAATGATTTGATCAAGCCCGCGTATTGGTTGTAACTATCTTCCGGGATTCGCCATTTAGGGAATCCCTGAATGCTGGCCCCTGATTCCTGACCCTATGGATAATTTTTCTTTCATTCGCCGCCTTTCGCAGTTCAGCACCCTTATGCAGACGCGCTTCAGCGGCGTCGAGGAAGGGCGCGATGCGTTCGGCAACCGCTATTTCCGTGCGCGGCGCACACCGAAAGGCACGCGGGAGAAACGCTGGGTCCTGTACGCAGGTGAACCGGAAGCGAGCAAAGTGCCGGCCGAATGGCATATCTGGCTGCATCATACGAGTGCGGCGCCGCTGTCGGACAAGGAGCGCCGTCCATGGCAGAAACCGCATCAGCAGAATTTGACCGGTACGCCCGATGCCTATCTGCCGCCCGGCCACACGCTGGAAGGCGGCAAGCGCGATAAGGCGACCGGTGATTATGAGGCCTGGACGCCGGAAGGTTAGGTAAAGAAATTCCCTTTCCCCCCACACGGGGGAGAGGGTAATTAAAAAACGGGAGATGAAGAAATGGGACGCAGCGTTTTTGAAACCATACTTGGCGCACTGGTGCTCGGCATCGCGGGGCTGTTTCTGGGCTTTGCCTATTCGACCTCCAACGTGCAGCGCGTGGAGGGCTATCACCTGTCGGCCAATTTTCCGATGGTCGATGGCGTGCGCGACGGCACCGATGTGAGGCTCAATGGCGTCAAGGTAGGCTCCGTGACCGGCCTCAATCTCATTACTCAGCCGGGCGCTAACGAATTCCTGGTAACAGTTAACATGTCGGTTCGCCCCGACATTCATCTGCCGACCGATACGATGGCGATGATCGCCTCCGAAAGCCTGCTGGGCGGAAAATATATGTCGCTGGAGCCGGGCGTCGATGACGACCAGATAGCAACCGACGGCAGCGGCCGCATCACCCGTACGCAGGCGCCGATGCGGCTCGATGATCTTATCGGGCAGGTTATTTACGGTTCGAAGCGCGGCGACGATAGTAGCAGCAATGGCGCTGCGAAGCCGGCCGCTGGATCAAGTGGCGGCGCTGCGGCACCTGTGCCTCTCCCCGCGAACAGCAAACCTGCCGCTGCACCGGCGCATCCTTGATGTCACGCATTGGTGGCGTATTCCTGCTCGGCCTGCTGTTGCTGCCGGCGCTGGCGCAGGCCGTGGTGCCGACCGTCGAAAAGCCGATCGCCGTTTTGCGCGCGCTGGATAAAATCACTGCGCGGGTCGAAGAGCTGGAAGTTCCGATCAACCGCCCCTACAAATTCGGCACCTTGCTGGTAATCGTGCGCGCCTGCCGTGTGACGCAGCCGGAAGAAACGCCGGAAGCCTCGGCCTTTCTTGAAGTAAGCGAATTCAAGCCCGGCTCCAACGGCGCCGCGGTGTTTCGTGGCTGGATGTTCGCCTCCAGCCCCGCGCTGTCGGCGATGGAACATCCGGTTTACGATATCTGGGTGACGGGGTGTAAGGATAGTGCGCCGGTGGCGGTGGCACCGGTTGCTCCAGCAGCGCCTGCGCCAAAAGCTGCGGCGCCAGCGCAGGCGACGCCAACGCAAAAGAAATAATTATTGGCGTCATCCCGGCGAAAGCCGGGACCCAGACATAGGTGCAGCTGGAACCGCCGGAATGGTATTGTGGCGGCAGCTGATCCGAAACATTCCTGAGTTTCTATTGGAAACTATGCCTGGGTCCCGGCTTTCGCCGGGATGACGCTTTAGGTTGCCCCCGCCACCTGTAACGCCAACCGATCCCACTCAGCCGCTTCCGGCCTTACAAACCGCACCCGTTTGTCAACCGCACCCGCCAGCATGTGATGATAATTGACGCGTGTCACTTCATGCGTGCCGAATTGGGCGAGGTGCTCGGTCTGAAATTGGGTGTCGAGTAGCGTAAAGTTGCAATGACGCATGAGCGCCACCAGGTACACAAGCGCGATCTTGCTGGCATCGGTTTTGAGGCTGAACATGCTTTCGCCAAAAAACGCGGCGCCGAGACTTACGCCGTACAATCCGCCAACCAGCTCGCCATTATCCCACGCCTCAATCGCATGCGCGTGGCCGCGGCGATAGAGGCCGGTATAGAGATCGATGATCGTGCGGTTGATCCAGGTGGTCTCACGCTCGCGTTGTGGTGCGGCGCAGGCGCGGATCACTTTGTCGAACGCGGTATCGAACGTGATCGTGTAGGGATGCTTCCTGATCGTGCGGCGCAGGCTGCGCGGAACATGGAACTGTTCATCAACGGGGATGATCGCGCGGATCGGCGGATCGAACCAGCGCAGCTCGGTCGCCTCCGCGCTTTCGGCCATCGGAAATATCCCGGCGGCATAAGCGCGTAGCAGGACATCGGGCGTAATGCGGTAGAAGCTGCGGTTGGACATTTCAAGTAAGCTTACTGATTACTCAAAAATCTTTCCAGCCATCTTATATCATAATCGCCGTTAATGAAATCAGGCTGCGCGATGATGCGGCGGTGCAGAGGGAGGGTGGTTTCGATGCCGTCGATCACGAATTCCTCGAGGCAGCGGCGCAGGCGCAGCAGGCATTCGTTGCGGTTGGCGCCGTGGACGATGAGCTTGGCGATGAGGCTGTCGTAATTTGGCGGCACGCGATAGCCGTCGTAAAGCGCGCTGTCGACGCGCACGCCGAGGCCGCCCGGCGGATGGAAGCTTTGCACCACGCCCGGTGAGGGGCGGAAGGTTTCCGGGTTTTCGGCATTGATACGGCATTCGATGGCGTGGCCGTTGAAGGTGATCGCGCTTTGCTCATAGGTGACCGGCAGGCCGGCGGCGACGCGGATCTGCTCGCGCACCAGGTCGATGCCGGTGATCATCTCGGTGATCGTATGCTCGATCTGCAGGCGGGTATTCATTTCGATGAAATAGAATTTGCCCTGATCGTAGAGGAATTCGATGGTGCCGACACCGCGATAGCCGAGCTTGCGGATGATGTCGGCCGCGAGCGTACCGATCTTGTTGCGCTCACTCGCGTTAAGGCCGGGGGAGGGGGCTTCTTCGACCACTTTCTGATGTTGGCGCTGGATCGAGCAGTCGCGCTCGCCGAAATGCACCGCATGGCCGTGCGTGTCGCCGAGCAACTGCACTTCGATATGGCGCGGATGGAGAAGATATTTCTCCATATAAACTTCGTCATTGCCGAAGGCGCTGCGGGCTTCGTTGCGGGCCATGGTGTAGGCTTCGCGCAGGCCCTTGGCATCGTTTGCCACTTTCATGCCCTTACCGCCGCCGCCAGCCGCGGCTTTGATAAGCACCGGGTAGCCGATTTTCCCGGCGATCTCGGCGGCTTCTTCCACGGTCGCCACTGCGCCGTCGGAACCGGGAACGGTCGGCAGGCCGAGCTTCTTGACGGTATCCTTGGCGGTGACCTTATCGCCCATCATGCGGATATGCTCAGGCGTCGGGCCAATGAAGACGAAGCCGTGCTCTTCCACCATTTCGGCAAAGCGGGCATTTTCGGACATGAAGCCGATGCCGGGATGGATCGCATCGGCGCCGGTAATGGCGGCGGCGGTCAAGATCGCCGGGATGTTGAGATAGCTGTCTTTGGAGGCCGGCGGGCCGATGCACACGCTTTCATCGGCGAGGCGCACATGCATGGCATCGGCATCAGCCGTGGAATGCACGGCGACCGTATGGATGCCCATCTCGCGGCAGGCGCGATGGATGCGCAGCGCGATTTCACCCCGATTGGCGATGAGGACTTTCTCGAACAAGTAAACCTTCCAATTCCGTTTTATAACTTTTTTATACGCGTAATCCGGCTGTTTAAAAAATGAAGGAGGCCGGCAATTTTACGAGATGACGAGCAGCGTTTCGCCGAATTCGACCGGCTTGCTGTCGCCGGCCAGCACCTCGACCACGGTGCCGCTGGCGGGAGCCTTGATTGGGTTCATCACCTTCATGGCCTCGATAATGAGCAGCGTGTCGCCTTCCTTGACCTTGTCGCCTTTCTTGACGAAAGGCGGCTTGCCGGGTTCGGGCGAGAGATAAACGGTGCCGACCATGGGGGCGGTTACGGGAGTGCCTTCGATCACCGGCGCGGCCTTGGCGTCAGCTGCCGGCGCTGCAGCCGGTGCGGCATGGACAGGGACCGTGTGGGTGGCAACGGTGGTCGCGGTGGCGCAGCGGATGCGCTTGTCGCCCTCGGCATACTCGATTTCGCTCAAACCGGTTTCGGTAAGCAGCTTGGCGAGCTTGCGCACGAGGTTACTGTCGAGATCGAATTTGCCATTCGGCATGTTGCTTTACCCGCCCTCTGAAATCCATTTGGCCATCGCCTCGATGGCGAAGGCATAACCGTCAATGCCGAGTCCGGCAATGACGCCCTTTGCTGCCTTGGAAATGTAGGAGGAATGCCGGAAACGCTCGCGATTGTAAATGTTTGTAGTATGGACCTCGATTATGGGCAATTCGGCCAGTAGCAGGGCATCGAGGATGGCTACGGAGGTGTGGGTATAGCCACCGGCGTTAATGATTATACCGCTATGGCTTTTGCGGCTTTCCTGAATCCAGTTAACCAACTCGCCTTCGATATTGCTTTGCCGGCAATCGACGGTAAGCTTGAATTTGGCCGCCGCTTTTTTGCACAGCGCCTCAGCATCACGCAACGTCGCCTTGCCATAAATTTTAGGCTCGCGCACGCCCAGCATATTGAGGTTGGGCCCGTTCAAGACGAGGATCGGCAGCTTTTTACGCATAGTGCGTGGACGCCCGGTTACTTCTTGGTCGCGTCTTTTGATGACGTGCGCGCGTCATTGAGGGCTGACTTGAGCTGTTCATAGGGCAGCGCGCCCGGATAAACCTTGTCGCCGATCACGAAAGTTGGCGTGCCGCGCGCACCGATATCCTGGCCGAGCGCGACATTGGCGTCGACCAGCTTGGTGATGGCCGGGTCATCCATGTCTTTCTTGAGCTTCGCGATGTCGAGGCCGACTTCCTTGGCGGCATCCATGAGCACTTTATCTGTCGTCTCTGCGGGAGCGTTGCCGTGCGGCACTTGTGCCTTGGCAAACAGGTAGTCATGGAAGGGGATATATTTTCCCTGACGCGCAGCGGCCAAGGCGGCCTTGGCGGCTTTCTCCGAGGGCTCCCCAAGGATCGGATAATCCTTGTAGATAAGCTTGATGCCCTTATCTTCCTTGATAAGCTTTTCAACACTCGGTTCAGCCATCTTGCAATAGCCGCATGCATAATCGAAGAATTCGACCATTGTCACGTCGCCATTGGGATTGCCGCCGATGGGGCTGTTGGGATCGTTGAAAACCTTATCGTGATCCGCAGTGAGCGCCGTCGATGCTTTGGCCGCCGCTTCGTCCATCTGGCGCTTTTCGTATTCCATCGCCGCGTTGTAGACGACTTCGGGTTCTTTCTTGGTGAGATATTCTTTAATGATCGCCTCAATGGCGGCTTTCTGGGTTTCCGAGAAAGTGCCTTGAACGGCGGCATCGGCGGTTCCCGTTGTGACCGAGGAGATCGGCTTGGTTACGGCCGGAGCAGCCGGGGCAGGCGCGGCCTTGGTGGCGTCGACTGCATGGGCCATGACCGGCATCAACGCGAGAAGCGCTACGCTAAGAAGCAGGGTACGACGCATGGGGTATTCTCCGATCCGTAAGGTTAAGGGTTAGACACAACCAATTTTTGTACGCGAAGTCAACGATCACCGCCCTTTTCGTGCTTGTTCGGATCGTCGCCCTCAGGCGCGGTGCTGAGCTTTATGTCCTGCGCGCGCAGCCAATATGGTGATCCTTTCGGAAGCGCTTTCATTGCGCGGGTTGCCAATTGTCCGGCAACTTTATCTTTGCCGTTGGCGACCGCTTCCTCGGCCAGTGCATATGTTACCATACCATCATACTGGACGTCATGCGTCCGTTCGGCCTTTTGGCCCCAGGCTGACGCCAGCAGGCGCCAGGTGAGAGGTTCGCGATCTTCCAGCCGATTCGATTCGAGCAGTTCCTTGATTGCGAGATCAATATTCGCAGGACTCTTGCTTTCGATGAGGGCGTGGCCATAAGCCTGCTTGAGCAGGCTTGAATTCGGCAGCAGGTCGTTGGCTTTCTTGTAGCCGGCAACAGCGTCTTCGACGCGGCCATTCTCGAACAGCATCTGCGCTTTCAATTCGTAAAAGAACGGATTGTCTGGTTCGTCATGGATAAGGCCATCGACCAGCTTGGTCGCGCGGTCGAGCTGGCTGGTGCGGTAAGCGGCGATCGCCAGCGCGTAACGCGCGGGAATGCGCGGGTCCTTGTCGGTATAACGCAGCAGCGCGCGCTCGGGTTCGAGGTAGCCGAGCAGTTTCGCCTTCATGCGCTCATGCATTTCGTAGAATTTTTGCGGAAGCTTGGCATCGCGCAGGGCGGGCGGCGAGTTGTCGAGATGTCCTTGCACTGCCTGAATACGATCAGCCGTAAGCGGATGGGTGCGCACATATTCGGTCTGGCGATCTTCAGGCAGCAGATTCTGGTCTTCGAGCTTCTTGAAGAACTCCAGCATGCCGCGTGTGGATATGCCCGATTTGTCGAGGAACGACATGCCGGCGGCGTCGGCGGAGGCTTCGACTGAGCGGCTGAAACCGAGGAAGCTGCGCTCGGCGATCTGCTCGGAACCGCTCATGCCGGCAGCGGCGGCCTGTCCGTCGCGCGCCGCAACACTGGCGGCGGCGGCCAGGATCATGCCGAGAATAGCTTCGGATGAAGCATTGTCCATCGCTTCCCGGCCGCGGATGAGATGGCCGCCGGCGATATGGCCGGTTTCGTGCGCCATTACGCCGACCATCTGTTCAGGTGTATCCGTGAGCAGCAAGAGGCCGGTATAAAAAAACTCGTTCATGCCGTCGGCGACGAAGGCATTCACCACATTGCTGCCAACCACGACGATGGTGATGCTTTGGGGATCGAGCCCGGCGGCGCGATAGACCGGATCGGCCAGCTCATGCAGGTAATTTTCGATTTCGGCATCGCGGATGAATTCGATTTGCTCACCGCGGCTCGAGGATTCCTGCGCCATCGCTGGCGCTATCGACGCCAGCAGGTTGGCAAAGCCGAACATGAGCGCCGTGACGGCCGCAAGTTTTTGCAAGGGGCGAAGCGTAAGCATGAGTCCGCTTTTCAGGAGCTAAACGCCGTAAGTAATGCAGTTAGATATTGATAAATAATAAAGAGATTTGAGGCATTGGTGGGGCAAGTGTGGGTTTCTTGCTCAGGATCATATTCGACTTATATAATTTGCTTGGCATTTTTGTCGGCAGGTTTTGCAAGCGTTCCCCCCCCCCTTGCGGGGGAGGACAGGAGAGGGGTACGTGACGCAATCCCGAAGTTGGTCTCTTGCGTGACCAACCCCTCCCCTGACCCCTCCCGCAAGGGGAACCGCAACGGCAATCAGCGAGAATAATTCTACTGCCCCGTCAGCTTCTTCCACCAACCACCCTTGGGTTTGTCGGTTGGTTGATCGACGACTTCATAGGGGGCTGAGGAAATCGCCTGGCGCGGGGGCGCCGGACGGCGCTCGACGGGAGCCGGGGCCTCGTAGGTCTGGCGCGCAGGCGTGGGAGTAAAGTGCTGTTGCGGCGGCGGCGAAGGTGGTGCGGAAAACTGTTCGCGTGGCGTGGTATCGATTTCCGGGATGCCGTCGGGAATGCCGCTCGGAATGCCAACCACTGGCGGTACATAGCCATTGGTGTTGCGATTCTGAGGTCGGTCGAAGCTGCGGTTGCGGTCGCCACCCCAGTCATTGCGGGGACGGTCGCCGAAACCCTGATGCTCGCGATGCGGACGATCACCACGATCATTGGGTCCGCCATTCCGGCGGCCACGTCCGCCCCGGCGGCCACGACGGCGGCCGCGGCGCTGCTCGCCGTTGTTGTTCATCGTCGGATCGATCGGCACCTGTAACTCGCCACCGGCGCCGGGAACGTTGCCAATATTGTCATCACCCTCGTATGGCGTTTCGGCGACATTGCCGATCGCTTCGCTGCCTTCGGCCTGAGCCGGGAAGGGTTGCTGCGGTTGCTGTTGCTGATGATTGTTGCGGTCGCCGCGTTCACGATCGCGATCTCGTCCACGGCCACGGCCATAACCGAACCGGTTGCGGCGTCCGCCGCCATCGCGTTGACCGTCACGTTGGCCCTCGCGATGATAGGATTGGCCTTCGCGGTAGCGCGCCTCGCCGGCTTCGCCGCCGCTTGTGTCGTTGGCGGGTGCAACAGGTTCCTCGGGTTCAACAAAGGTTGGCGGCGCGGCATTTTCATTGCTGCCCGTGCGGAATTGGTCGGCATTAACCGCAGCTTCGACGCGCTCGCCATTGTTGCGGCTGCGTTCGATGCGGAAATCCGGAGGTACCAGCGTGTCATCGCCGTTGAGCAGCACACGCAGGCCGTAGCGACGTTCGATCTCGTTGAGGTGATGCCGCTTCTGGTTGAGGATAAAGAGCGCAATGCGGGAGGCGACGTGCACGGTGACGTCACCACCGCCTTTACGGATTCCTTCTTCTTCAAGCAAGCGCAGGACCGAAAGCGCGGCGGAATCCACCGAACGCACGAAGCCGACACCGGCGCAATGCGCGCATTTCTCGAAATTGATTTCCATCAAGGATGGACGCAGGCGCTGGCGCGAAAGCTCCAGCAAGCCGAACGGTGAAATGCGGCCAATCTGCAGGCGTGCGCGGTCGGTGCGCATCGCTTCCTTCATGCGGCGCTCGACCGAGGCGTTGTTGCGGCCGTCTTCCATATCGATGAAGTCGATGACGATAAGGCCGGCGAGATCGCGCAAGCGCAATTGCCGCGCGATTTCCTCAGCAGCTTCGAGATTGGTCTTTAGCGCGGTGCTTTCGATGTGGCGCTCGCGCGTGGCTTTGCCGGAATTGACGTCAATGGAGACCAGCGCTTCGGTCGGGTTGATGACGATGTAGCCGCCCGAACGCAATTGCACGATTGGATTGTAAAGCTGGTCGATCTGCTTTTCGACGTTGTGGCGGAAGAAGAGCGGAACCGAATCCTCGTAAAGGCGGATCTTCTGCACTTCGTCGGGCATGATGGTGTTCATGAACTCGCGCGCGAGTTCGTAGCCGGTTTTGCCGGCGACCAGCACTTCATCGACATTCTGCGAATAAAGATCGCGCATCGCGCGCTTGATGAGATTGGCTTCCTCATAGATGAGTGCGGGCGCGGTCGATTGCAGCGTCTGTTCGCGGATGCCGTTCCACAGGCGCAGCAGGTATTCGAGATCGCGCTGGATTTCAGCCGGTTCCTGTTCCATGCCGGCGGTGCGCAAAATGATGGCCATGCCACCGGGCACCTCGAGCTGGTCGAGGATTTCTTTCATGCGGCGACGGTCCTGATGGCTGGTGATCTTGCGGCTGACGCCTCCACCATGCTCGGTGTTCGGCATGAGCACGCAATAGCGGCCGGGCAGGGAGAGAAATGTTGTGAGCGCAGCGCCTTTGTTGCCGCGCTCTTCTTTTACAACCTGGATGAGCATCACCTGGCGGCGCTTGATCACTTCCTGGATTTTATAGCGTGCGCGCGGCGGATGGCGACGACGTTCTTCATGAATGGCCACATCGGCCACTTCACCGCCAACGGTTTCAACGGATACTGGAGGCGGAGCGGAGTTCGGATCGCTATTCGGATCACCTCCGACGGCAGCATTGCCGAAATCGGTGATAAGGCCGAGATCATTATCGGCAGTACCGCCGAATTCGGATACCGGCTGGCTTTCGTTATAGCTGCCGGAGGCCGGCGCTTCGTTTTCTGCGGACGATGGTTCAAAGGCCGATGGCGGTTGCGTTTCATCCGCAGTGTGCGGCAGTGCGTGATCTAACTCTTCCTGATCCTGTATTTCGTCCTGGTGAGCGGCGACCTGGGCGGGTTCGACTGGGGATGTTTCAGCTTCATCGCCTTCGTCGGCTTCCTCTTCGGGCGGCCGGTCGGCGACCGGGATGCGGAAATAATCGGGATGGATTTCGGCGAAGGGCAGGAAGCCGTGGCGGTTGCCGCCATATTCGACAAAGGCCGCCTGCAGCGACGGTTCGATGCGGATCACTTTAGCAAGGTAGATATTGCCTTTGAGTTGTTTCTTGCTGGCGCGTTCGAAATCGAAATCGCTGAGCCAGTTACCATCGATCAAAGCAACGCGTGTTTCTTCGGAATGCGTCGCATCCACAAGCATACGCTTGGTCATATTCAATTTCTCCCGCCGGCCCGTCGCTTGAGGAGGGGGAATTGAGGCCCTCCGTAGCGCCTTTGAACCGGCAAATTCGTTGTTTCGTTTACGTCGGAAGCGCTTCCTTTGTTTATTCAGGCGCTTCCAGCTTTAATTTCCGCGGCCCGGGCTAGCGTGCCTTACAAGGCAGCGTTGCGGCGCGGATGTGCAATCAATTTGCGGCCGGATAAAGCAAAACCTTGTATTTTATTGCTTTTCCTATGTTCTTCCTAAAATGCGAGTTAACGCATAAACCGCGACCTCAATCGCAAAGCCATCATAACCGTAATCGCTATTGTAAAACAACCAGATATTGCGGAAGCCGGATTTGCGTTCAAAAACAAGGGCTATCCGACAGGATGACCGCCGCCACGTCCGCCACGGGACCAATCGCTGTTGTCGGCGAAAGTCTTCGGGGGCGGCGACTTGTTCTCAGACGTTTGATGGACGGCATCTTGCGCTGGGGCCTCGGCCCGCAGCTGCCCCCTGTAGTCGCCGCGTTGAGCGCGGTCCGGCGCTGCGTTGGATGGAGCATGCCGGCTTCCGGCCATTAACAGCTCCTGCAGTCGGGGATTTTGATGAATATTGTCAAAAGCCAGTGCGCCGCCATAGGCATAGGGGTTATGGTCTTCAGCCTGCGTCGGCTGGCGATAGGAATCGAGCACGCGCAGCGGAACGCGCATATCGCCGCTCCAAGTTTGCCCTTTGTAGTGGATTGAATATTCCTGTTCACCCGTGCGATGGAAATGGGCGTTCTCGCCGTTAGCCAGTCCCAGCGTGGATGAATAATAACCGCCGCGTGGCTTACCGAAGGGTTGGTCCATGTGTAAATCGCGAGCAACCTTGTCGACCTGCAGCTGCCGCGTCTTCTGATCCGGATCGTTGTGATACACGGCATAGAGAGAGTCGCAAACCGAGCTTGAAGCACCTTGCGCAGAGGGGAACCCGGAGGAAGATGGCGTTCCTCCACCGAAAAAGGCAGCGGTATAAATTGGTGTCGAGGCCGTGCGGCCGCCATTGTGGAACTGCGCCGTCTGGCCGTAACCCGCTTCGCCGTATCCGGATGTAACCAAGGCCTCTGCGTTGGCAAAGCTGGGGACGCGGCTATATTCCATGCCACGGTGGCGTGCCGATAAGTAGACACTCGCGCCGCCATTACCCGCCAGCTTCTCTTTAACTCCAGTGATTCCACTGCCCGCATAACGCTCACCACCGTACCGTTCCTCATGGGCAGCATGCGGCGCGTGATGGCCGGTAAGGCTCGCTAAATAAGCAGGATCGATGATGACCGAGCCGGGTATTTTGCCGGGAATTGTGTGCGACAGTGTGAAAGCACCCGGTAAATGCCTAATCTCTGTGCTCGCGACTTCTGTGGGCTGGGCGGAAGCTTCTTTAGGCGCGGGGTTATTCGTTGCCGCCGCAGATGCAGTTGCAGTAGCAGTTGCCGGAGAATTGGATGGCCGATGTTCCGCTACTTGCGAATATTTCCACATCTCATCGAGACCACCATGGTCAAATGTGTCATAGAGTTTTGTGAGGCGCTGCGCCTCAGCTTCATCTTTTGTCTGCTCGACCTTTTTCTTCGCATCGGTAAAGAAATCTCTCGTGGCGCCCGCGAGCTCTTCGCCCGAAAGCGGTCCATGCTTGGCATCTTTGGCTGCTTTAAGATGATTTACATAATCGCCCGCCTCGGCTTCCGTCATTTCGTTGAACGGCTTCGCAAGGTTGTCGAGATCTTGCCCGGTTGCGTAATTTGCACCGGTTGCAGCCAGTGTCGCCTGAACGGCCAGTTTTCCGGGAGTGCTTGTATCGGCCTCCGGTGGAGCGGCCGGCTGTGCAGCGTCTGCAGTTGTGACGCCCATAGATTGGACCATAGAAGCCAATCTGCCTACGACGGGTACATCCTTAGCTTTTGCTAAAGCATCGGATGCGGCACCTTTTGCTCCATCAAGCCCGAGGCCGAGGCCAGCGACGGCTATATCCTTTGCTCCCCCGAGCACCATACCCGCGCCTTGCGTCACATCACTGAACGCCTCGCGGCCGGATTCTTTGCCGGGCTCTCCCTTCCAGAAGGTGCGGTAAAGAAAGTCGGCTCCGCCTATTGTGCCGCCCCATATTAAGGTTTTTCTCAGGGCCCATCCGGCAAAACTTTTTAGTCTGCTGGCGGTTCCCGAGGCGAGGGAACCCGCACCGCCCAACGCAGCGCCGCCCGCTCTCCTCAAAATTCCAGCTTTAGCTGCTTGCGTTGCGGTGTTGGTTACTGCGCCTCCGACTTGTCCGGCTACTTGTCCGGCAGTGTTGGCAACCGTTCCTCCAGCCCGCGATGCAATAAGTTGCGCGGCTTCCTTGGCTATCGCTACTTCTAATTCAGTCAACGCCATTTAGCGGCTCCGAAACCTTATTCTGCATGCTTAAATCTATCACTTTTACGCTTAATAATGTTAATTCTTAAAAGGCACTTCAGCAAGCGTAACAATGCTTTCTTAATCACCTATAAAGAAACGTAAATGTTGGATTAATTTGCGGTACCCACAGGAACCTCGATAAACCCAAATTTACTGCCGCTTTTTGAGTTTTCGTCGGCATTAATGCGCCACCCACTTCGAAACACCCCATGAAAGTAATTCGACGCTCGACATACCTCTTTTTGGGATGAGAAGATTTGCTGCCCAGCAAGCGCTGCATCCCGCCTAGCGCTGCTCTGGCCAGAAAGCCTAGCCGATCACCCGCCATGAAGAACGCACTGCAAACCTCCACGAGGATCAAGGAGCTCGCCAACTATCTCGCCGACAACTCGGATAAGCTGTCGAAAAGGGGTCCTGAATTCGAATGGGATGAGCGGCGCGCGCGCCTGAGAGAACTGCGCGATGAACTCGAGCATCTCGCAGTCGAGGCGCGCACCAATATCGTTACCTATTTTCAGTTCCAGAATGTGATGGAAAAATTCACAAATCTCGGCGCGAAACCGCCGAAGGATGCCGTCTCAGATCTCGAGCACTATTTATTCGACAAGTAAGTAGCTAGATCTGTCCGATAAACGGAATTGAGAAGCCGAACGTCTGGCACAGGAAGTGTCCGGCAACGTAAGCAAGCGCTACGGTCGCGAGTGTGTCGTCTTCTAAAATCGCTTCCAGGAGAGACATAACTTCCTCCACCTTTTGGTGCTGGGCACCGTTTGCTAGCGCGAGAATTGTACTCCAACAAGCCGATGGTAACAAAGGTATAATGAATGGCCCCTTAATTAAGCCATTCCAGTTTAAGGCGATTTCGGGGCAGGCGCCGGAATTTCGTAGCATTATGAAGGGAAACCGCTAGAATTTAACCTTGCTTTGACCTTAACCAAGACCGATGCGGCTACTTTCTCATCTCTTCACGGCCGGGCTTTTGCTGCTGGGCTGCCTTGCGGTCGGCGGCATGCTGCTGTTTGATCATTACAGCAAGGATTTGCCTGACTATTCGTACCTGAAGGACTACCAGCCACCGATTCTCTCGCGCGTTTATGCCGATGACGGCCGCATGATGGCGACCATCGCCCAGGAACAGCGAATCTTTGTGCCGATCTCGGTGATTCCCAAGCGCGTGATCGACGCGTTTTTGTCGGCAGAAGATGCCGATTTTTACCAGCATGGCGGCGTGGATTTTCAGGGCATCCTGCGTGCGTCGATCGTCAATGTGACGAAAGTGATGCGCGGACAGCGGCCGGAGGGTGCCTCCACCATCACGCAGCAGGTCGCCAAGAACATGTTGCTCGGCAACGAAGTGTCGATGGCGCGCAAGGTGCGCGAGGCGATACTCGCGACGCGTATCGAGAAGGCGCTGTCGAAGGATCGTATCCTCGAAATTTATCTCAACGAAATTTTCCTCGGCAACCGTTCCTATGGCGTGGCGGCCGCAGCGCTCAATTATTTCAACAAATCGCTCGACGAGCTCACAATCGCCGACGCGGCTTATCTTGCGGCTTTGCCGAAAGCGCCCAACAATTACAATCCGGTCCACGATCACGATGCAGCGCTTACGCGGCGCAACTGGGTGATCGGCCGCATGCTCGAGCATGGCAAGATCAGCAAGGAAGAAGCTGATGAGGCTACGCATGAGATACTCGCCATGCGTGTGCGTGATGAAACCGAAACTGCCAACGCTGATTACTATGCCGAAGAAGTGCGGCGGCAGCTTATCGCGCAGTTCGGCGAGGATGAGGTGCTCAAGGGTGGGCTGGAAGTGAAAACCAGCCTCAATCCGCAATTGCAGGATATGGCGACGCGCGCCCTGCATGACGGGCTTATCGAATTTGATCGGCGCGAGCGCGGCTGGCGCGGGCCGGTGACGCATATGACGAGCTTTGTCGGCTGGCAGCAGCAATTGCAGAAACTCAAGCAGCCGGCGGGCGGCGAGGAATGGGCGCTGGCGGTCGTAAGCGGCCTCAAGGAAAGCGAGGCGCAAATCGCGCTGGCGGACGGCACGCGCGGACGTATTCCGTGGAATGAAATAAAATGGGCACGGCGCCAGCTTGACGAAGACAGTTTCGGGCTGCCTATACACAAGCCATCCGATGTGCTTGGCACCGGCGATGTAGTTATGGTCGAGCCGGTTAAAACCGGTGATGACGGCAAAGCCTATCCGGCGAACAGCTACACTTTGCGGCAGGTGCCGCAGATCCAGGGCGCGATTGTGGCGCTTGATCCGCATACCGGCCGCGTGTTTGCGATGAGCGGCGGTTTCAGCGCCAAGATTTCGCAGTTCAACCGCGCGACGCAGGCCTATCGCCAGCCGGGTTCGGCGTTCAAGCCGTTTATTTATATGGCGGCGCTGGACAAGGGTTTTACCGCGTCGAGCATGATCCTTGATGGACCGTTTTCGTATGATCAGGGTCCGGGCTTGCCGCTGTGGCAGCCGGAAAATTACGAGCAGGATTTTATGGGCCCGACGCCCTTGCGTGTAGGTATCGAGAAGTCGCGTAACGTGATGACGGTGCGCCTCGCCAACGCCATCGGCATGAGCACGGTGGCGGAATATGCGCAAAAATTTGGTATCATCGACAAAGTGGAGGACATGCCGACGTTCCTGTCCTTTGCGTTGGGGGCCAAGGAGACGACGCCGATGCGGCTCACGACCGCTTACGGCATGATCGTCAATGGCGGCAAGAAAATCACGCCAAGCCTGATCGACCGCGTGCAGGATCGCAACGGCAAAACCATCTGGCGGGCAGATCAGCGCGAATGCACCGGCTGCCAGATGCTCGGCTGGTCGCCGGAAATCCAGCCGCCGGATATTCCCGACACGCATGAGCAGATCGAAGATCCGCGCACGGCCTATCAGATGGTTTCGATCATGCAGGGCGTGGTTCAGCGCGGGACGGCGGCGCGGCTCAAGGATGTCGGATTCCCGCTGGCCGGCAAGACCGGCACCACCAGCGACAGCAAGGATGCGTGGTTTATCGGCGTGACACCTGATCTCGTTGCCGGCGTGTTCGCCGGTTATGACGATCCGCAACCGCTCGGCTCGCATGAAACCGGCGCCAGCGTCGCGGTGCCGATCTTCAAGCGCTTTATCACCGCAGCGATGAAAGACAAGCCGGCCGTTCCGTTCCGCGTGCCGCCCGGCCTGCGCATGGTGCGCATCGATCCGGCAACCGGATCGCTGGCGACCATCGGCGAGAAAAACGCGATCTGGGAAGCCTACATCCCCGGCACCGAGCCGCAGGAAGGTCAGGAACGCCCTGTGCTTGATGGCAGCGTGACGGGTGCAGCGGCCGAAGGTGCCTCTGGCGCCTACGCCACCAGCGCCACGACGACCGCAACGCCGCCGCCCGATGCGTCGCCGCCGGGTACCACCATCATTATGGAAGGATCGCCGCCGCAGATGCCGGGCGGTTCGCCGTCTCCACAACAGGTTCCTGCTTTTAAGGCAGAGCCGACAACCGTGCCGAGCGGGGCTACGTCGGCGACGACGGGAACGGGTGGGTTGTATTAGGCGATTTTGTGTGACGCGGATGCAGCCGCGGAAACCCGTGATGGCCGTTCCGACTCCGGTGCGCGGAAGCGAACACCAAATCTTTCTACGAACTCTCTGTTCACTTGATCGAGCGAGACGGAGGTCAGTTGTCCCCCGAGCAGGTTTTTTGTCACAAAGATTTCGCCACGTTCCATTGCGGGCATGACTTCCATTATGGCTTTTGGAAGTGGAGGGCCGTCTTTATATACCCGACGTGCTTCGTCGAACTGGAAATAGGCACCGTCGCCGGTAAATGTGACGATGAGGCCATCCGCCTTGTAGGCACGCATGGCGCCGATCCGTTTTGCAAGCGGCGTGCCGGGGGACGCGTTTTCGTCGAAATAGGGACGTACTTCCGTGCCGCGTGAAAGGATAGCGACGCGGGCGAGGCCCGCTTGTTGTAACGTATCGACGGTCGAGATACCGGAGATGAGGCCGGGTTCGCCGAAATGGGAGTTATCGATCCAATGCCCGGTCGCGAGGAATTTTTGATTGGCTGGCAAGAAATAGGCCCGCAGCGGGGGCGTATATTTCGGTTTGCCGAGCATTTCTTTCATAAGCGCTTCATCCGGTTCGGGGCAGCCGGGAAGCTTGTGTGCATCGTGCTGCGATCCATTAAGTATGTGATACGCGCCATTTATGCCGGTATAGGCAAGCTTAAGCATGCCTATAGTTGAAAGATGCTCAACTGCGCTGGTCGCAAATTCGACGGCGAGTTCGAGGCCTTCCTTTGTTTGCTCATGATGCCGCGCATGATGTTTGGCGATATCATCGGCTGCAAGCCTCAGGTAGATCACATAACGAGCGGCGCGACTTTTGGTGCTTTCGTGAATTCTATTGCCGGCCCAGGCATTTTTTACGAAATGGTTTAGCGTGTTCATGATGGAGATTTCGGCGCGCCGTTCAGGATCTCCACTGCCACTGGCGATCGGTATATATATGCCGTGCAGGGCAGGCGGCATCCATCTGCGGCTCTTGAGCGGCTCCTCTCGGTGATTAGGACCGGTGTGGTGAGTGAGATAAAAAAATTCCTCGCCGCGCTTGTAAAATACTTCAAGGCCGTTCACGCACCATATATGCGTTTCATTCTTATAGCCGCGCTTGGTAATGACTCCGTTCTCCAGAATGGTGTGCTGCATCGCCTCGGCATGCGACTGGATGGCGCGTTTTACCCCATGCTCGGTCGGGGCGTTGCCTTCCCAGTTTTTGACAAAATATTTTGTGCGGCCGGGATTATCGTGGCTTGAGCAAAAAATGGCGTGCAGATTGTCCCGCTGCCATAAAAAGTAATTCCATTCGCCGGCCTGCCACAGGCCGCGGTCCTTGATGAAGAAAGGTTCCGGCGGCGGGATAAGGGGCCAGATCCCGGCCAGCGTTTCATTCCTGGTGAGAAAGGGTGGCTGGGGTTTACGCCATTTGTTTGTGGCGGCGGTTAATTGATGGGATGCCTTTGTAAATAGAGATGTCATAATAGTAATCGTCGCCAGCTTTCGTTTATTATATTATTAATTCCATCAATAAATTTGTCGCAGACGGTAATACCGGTTTCGCCATTTAGCCAGCCCAACATGAATAGCACAGATGTGTGCTGAAATACAAAATGTCATAGGTCCCGGCCTTCAAGGCAGAGCCGACGACCGTGCCGAGCGGGGCTACGTCGGCAACGACGGGAACGGGCGGGTTGTATTAGAGGTTAAGAAAACTAACGTTTGCCAAGTGTGGCAAGTGGAGCTTTTTGCTTCTTTGGTCTGCGCTGAAAATGCAGATGAATGGGCAAGGGCGGATTAATTTCTTGTTTTGCATGTTTCCGGCTTATTCGACGTCCCGCATATTTATCGGTTGCCAGTTCGTTAGGAGAAAACGGACCGGATACTTGATGAAAATTGTGCACTTTAACAACGTAAAGATGGCTGTCATTGCCTGTCTTTATTTGACGGGGCGTGAGATCCGCTACAAGGGATTGCCTTGCCAAGAAGACTTTCTCGCCTTCATCGTTGCGCATTTCCCTCTTGAGAGACAGTGCAAAGGGCAAGCACCAGGCATCTTCTCTCTTTATGTTTAGCAAACCTCTTTGGGTAGCTTCCGCTTTCGCTTCATCAAAAACCTTAAGGGTACTATGTTTTTCACCAAACATATGCGCCCAAACGGCGAGTGTATATTCGGTCATTTCCCTGGTTATTTCGAGCACGGGCGGTAAAGGTCCTGCCTTTATTCCTAGCATCTCTTTTCCTGCCAGATATTCTTCTTTTTCTTTGGCACGCAGCGGACAGTTTGGTCCTTCATGCATGAAATGATTAAACCGAGGTGTGACGTCGTGCGGACGCCTTACGTCAAGCATGGCGCGATTCGCCGCAGCGTTCCCGTAAGGGACAACGCGTGCATCGCAGGTGATATAGGAACATTTGGGTGTGCCATCGATGAGCCCCATGTCAAATAACATGTGGAAATCGATGGCATCAAAAAGCCTACCGTTTAATTTTGCCTTGCTCGCCATTTTCTCCGCTCATGGATTTAGGTAGGTAGTTATAACATAGGATAAATGGCCAATTACTTTCGCAATTCTATTAAGAAATGGCCTATCGGCACATTTACCCAATTAACCCTACAAACATGTGTTCCGGGCCGGTTTTTTATTTTAGCTTCTTCGCTACGGCCGTTCCAAAGGCCGCCCAGGTGCCATCGCTTATGCCCCAGAAAAGAATCTCATCCGTATTTGGCCGGTTCAACAAACTTGTTCTGACGGACGACGCGAAGCTGCTGGATTTCGCGGTCAGAATCGCGGCATTGGCATTTCTCGTAGACGACATAATCGAATACCGCACTTTGGCACGAAGTCTTCGGATATTTCTTCCTTCCCCGGTCCTGCCGATCATTTCTTCCCTGCCCGGATGGAGCGATTGGCTGATTTCGGCTTTGCATATTGCAGGTTTGGTTTTCCTAATCTGGAAACCGCGCCTGCGGCCAGCGGCGGCGACCGTTCTTGCTGTGACGATTCTTCAGATTCTTGGGGACCTTATAAGGCTGCAGCCGTTTATTTTGATGTACGGTTTCACGATCCTGATGCCGCTGTTTCCGCGGCTAAGCAACCAGGCTCGCCTGCAGGCGCTGCGCCTCATGATCGTTGGCGTTTATTTCTGGGCCGGGTTTCACAAAATAAACAGCAATTTCTACCTTTCTGTCTTTCCGTGGTTTACGTTTCCACTCTGGGGTCATGAGCATGGCAATAAGTTCATCATGGTTCCGCTTATTTTTATTTGCCTGAGTGCGCCGATTTTTGAATTGTTGATTGGTGTTTTCCTTGTTTTCAAAAGGACACGGAAACTGGCCACATTGATGGCTTTCATTTTGCTCGTCACGATTTTGACCTGCCTTGGGCCATTTGGACATAATGTGTCATTCGCTGTATGGCCGTGGAATATATATCTCTTCATAACCGAAGTAGTATTGTTCCTCGCGCCTCATCGGCCCTGTACGCAAACGATCAACGAGAATTGGCCGTGCCGGGCGGCGGCGGCGATTTTCATGTTTGCCCCGATACTCGGCATTTGGCAGGTGTGGGATGCGACGGTCAGTTTCAAACTGTTTGCCGGCAACACTGATTCCGCACTCATTGTGCTGGATGAGAAAGAAGACAAGCAACGGCTGCCGCCTGAAGTAACAGCGACCATAAATCATGAAAACCGCACGCATGAGCAAATCAGTAAATTATTTGGATTGCCGGTACCTGCACAGGGCAACGCTTTTAGCCTGGCCGACTGGCTGGGCAGGTTAGATATAGCCATCAACCCGGATGTTTATGTGTACAGGACCGGCACCCGCGGGCTTTGCCCCTATCTCCAATATCCGAATTACGCCATTTTGCGCATTACTTACCCGGAAGAGTTCAACAGCTCGAAAACCACGCAAACCGATGAACCGCTGTGCCCTTAAACGTGCACATCGTTTCCCTTGCGCAATTAATGCTGCAGCCATATGTTCCGGGTCGAACCGGAAAGGCCACGATATGCGCGCCGAAACCCAGAACGCCTTAGCAGACATCGATAAATCGCTGGATCTGCTGAGGAGGCATCTTTGACCTCGAGAAATCGCAAAAGCGCCTCGAAGAGCTGAACGCGCGCGCCGAGGATCCCAATCTGTGGAACGACCCGCAGAAGGCGCAAGGCATCATGCGCGAGCGCACGCAGCTGGATAATGCGATCCGCGGCTATCGCGAATTGGAGCAGGGCGTGACCGATAATCTTGAGATGATCAAGATGGCGGAGGCGGAAAACGATCCGACATTGGTGGCGGAAGCAGAAAAGGCAATTCTTGGTTTGCGCGATCTTGCGGCCAAGCGCGAAATCGAAAGTTTGTTGTCGGGTGAAGCCGACCGCAACGATGCCTATCTCGAAGTGAATGCGGGCGCCGGCGGGACCGAGGCGCAGGATTGGACACAGATGTTATTACGCATGTATGTGCGGTGGGCGGAACAGCACGGCTACAAAGCCGAGATGCTGGATGAATCGCCGGGCGAAGAGGCGGGCTTGAAATCCGCTACGGTGCAGTTTACCGGGCCGAATGCCTATGGCTGGCTCAAGACAGAATCCGGCGTGCATCGCCTCGTGCGTATCAGCCCGTTCGATTCAAACGCGCGGCGGCATACAAGCTTCGCCAGCGTTTCGGTTTCGCCAGTGGTGGATGACGATATTCCGATTGAAATCCTCGATAAGGATTTGAAGGTCGATACGTTCCGCGCCTCGGGCGCCGGCGGACAGCATGTGAACAAGACTGAAAGCGCCATCCGTATCACGCATATGCCCAGCGGCATTGTGGTTGCTTGCCAGCAGGAGCGCTCGCAGCATAAGAACCGGGCGAAGGCGATGAAAATGCTGCAGGCGAAATTGTACGAGAAGGAGCTGGAAAAGCGCGAGGCCGCATCAGCGGCCATTGAGGCGCAGAAGACAGATATCGCGTGGGGTCACCAGATCCGTTCCTATGTTCTGCAGCCTTATCAAATGGTCAAGGATGCCCGCACGGGCGCCGAAACGAGCCAGGCCGCCAAGGTGCTCGACGGCGATATCGATATGTTCCTGCAGGCGTCGCTGGCCGAGCGCATCAAGGGCCGCGAGGAGAAGCACGCATGAAACCAGGCAAAGCGATAGCCATAACATGCGGCGTGCTGTTTTTCTGGGTGTTCTGGTATCAGTCCTGCCTCGGCCTTTACACCGGCGTATTTTCAGCGCCGCCCGATCACACACCCAGTTGTCGCTATCTCACCGCGCGCGGTTTCGTTTTCGCGCCAAAGGAAGAGGCCATTTCTGCGCGCAGCACCAGCGCGGATTGGTGCCCTTCGACGCTTTTACTTCCGCGCAATCGTTGAGGAGATACTCGATGGGATTTTTGCATTCGAAATGGGGAGTGGTGGCGATCAGCGTCGTGTTGCTGTATCTCGCCTGGCATGTTTCAGGTTACGGCGTATTTATTGGCAAGACCGGCTATCTGGGCATCAATTGCAATTATCTTACTTCGCGCGGCCCGAATGCGCAGCAGCAAGTGATCGCTGTGACGCTTAAATACAACGTGCCGCGCGTGAACGGGTGCCCGATAGTTTATAGCTTTGATACGTGGGACCACTGACTAGTGGATGAGCCCGGCGCTCACGAAAATTGCGGCGGCAGCCGCGAACATGATAATCGCGCGTTCGATGGAATTAGACATGGCTGGCTCCCCGGATGGGTGGAATAGAAGTGAGTCTGGTGAGGCCATGACCTTGTCAGCGGCTGAATAAAAAGGGCGTAGCGAATTAAGTATAACCGTATAAGAAATCCGCCGATTCGCAGATAAGTAGATGTATTCGTTTGATATTATTTGGCGCTCGTTTACGAGTCTCACCTAAATAACCACCGAACAGGCGGAAAGAAGGACCGCCGTCGCGATTACAATGAGCGCCTTTTGAATGGAGGGGAGCATCGTTTTTCTCCTGATGGCAAAGTTGAGTCTCTGCGCTTTATTCAGGAATTAAAGATTGCCCGATAAAAATCACACGCGGATTAAACGGCCTTCCATACAAGATTTCATAAATCATCCGCCGTTTTTACGGCATCAATTTTCTGGTTGCGGAACCATGTGTATTGCCGCTTGGCGTAATTGCGCGTGGCCTGTTGCGCTTTGGCAATCGCTTCGTCGAGCGAAATCTCGCCGCGCAGATGCGCCGCTATTTCGCGCAGGCCGAGCGTTTTCATGGCAGGCAGATCGGGATCCAGCTTGCGTGTAAGAAATTGCTCGACTTCATGCACGGCACCTTCCTCGATCATGCGCAAGAAACGTTGATCGCAGGCGGCATATAGCTTGTCGCGCGGCGGCAGAAGGAGATGGAATTCTGCCTTCAGCAGCTGGCTTTCGGGAGTGCCGATCTGAAATTGCTTTTTTACCGGATGCCAGATGCCGGATGCCAGATGCCGCTTGTGCCATTCGCTAAGAACCTGCCCGGTATGCGCTACCACTTCGTAAGCGCGCATGAGGCGTTGACGATCGTTGCGGGCAATGCGCGCGGCGCTTTCAGGATCGCGCTGCGCCAGTTCGCCCCGAAATTTTTTCTCGCCTAAATCATCAAAAAGTTTTCGTGTCTGTTCGCGCACACTTTCCGGAATATCCGGGATATCCGCCAAACCGCCGAGCAGGGCGCGGAAATAAAGGCCCGTGCCGCCGACCAGGATCGGCGTGCGATATTGCTGAATCGCTTTTTCAATCGCCCGCATTGCCATCGCGCGCCAGCGACCGGCCGAAGACCGTTCCGACGGATCAAGTACGGCGTAAAGTTTATGCGGAACTGAATTTAGTGAAGCGCCGTCGGGCTGCGATGATAAAATCGGCAGGCCATCATAAACCTGCATCGCATCGGCATTGATGATGACGCCGTTTTCGCGCCTGGCGGTTTCGACCGTCAGCGCCGATTTACCGGATGCCGTGGGGCCGGCGATGAGGATAAGTTTTTTGTAATCCATGAGTATTTATATAGGGACAATCTCCTCTTTGTCATTCCCGCGAAAGAAGGTGGATATACGATTGAACTGCAACAGATGAGCCGAGAATGCCTCAGCTGGAGTTTGGAAAGGGCGACGTCCCGGCTTCTCAGTGAAAGAAGGCGTTGCGCGCATCGAACCGGACGGTTCGATATTTATCTATCAGCACAGCACACCGATTGGCGGCTTTAACGGGCGCATCCGCTGCTACAAATTCGGCGCCAAGCCGCCACCTGGGTTCGATCCCCCGCCGCGGCGGTCCGGCGAAGAAGGCAACGGCGACGAGTCCGAAGTGTGATCCGTTATCGCTGCAGCGCCTCGGGTGTCCAGGTAGTCAATGACATCGACGAGGCCGTCGAGGGTGCTGATTTTCTCGACCGGTTTGCCGCCGAGCGCCGAATTAGGGTTTGTGAGCCAGGCTGGGGCAACCGCTTCGTCGCCGCCGGCTAGGGCGTCGAGGGAGCGGAACAGGCGGACGAACAAGACGCCGCGTTCAAACGGCCTGGTGTCGGCCTCCAAGCGATAGTCTCCACCTTTCATACGCGAGACGGTCGTCTCACTGAGGCCCAGGATGGGGGCCAGCACGTTTGCTTTGACGCCGAGCTTGTCCGCGGCGCGAAGCACCGCTTTGGTCAGGACAGCGCCGTCCTCAAAATGGTTTGGGGGCTGTTCGTCGAGAGCGGCCATCGCTGCTTCTCCTTTCCTGAGGAAACCATAGTGCAAAAGTTTTCAGTGGCATACGTTTATAGTATCAAGGAACGAACATGGCCAACGACGACCACACATTTGCGTGCTTCTCGTTGGACGTCGATCGCGATCTTTTGTTGACCGTAGCAGCCGACACGCGTCGCTGGATCCGGCTTTCTTCGCTAAAGCTACGGTCTGGTGCAACTCGTCCGCCGAAGCTTTAGCCTAGGCGGATCGCGGGAATGACAGCTAATCAGTAGTAAACCCGGCAAAATCAGGTTTGTTTCGCTCCCCCGTATCTGTTAACCTTCCCGCTCACGTAAGGAGGCGCGTATGGGGCTCAGTTTTTGGCATGTTCTTATCGTCTTGCTGGTCGTGCTGATCCTGTTCGGCGCGAAGGGCAAGATCCCGCAGGTCATGAATGATCTGGGCAAGGGCATCCGCAGCTTCAAGTCCGGCATGGAAGAGGGCAAGAGCACTGATACTCAAACCCAGCAACTGCCGCCGTCCGACAAAGACAAACCGACCTGAGCCATGCTCGATATCGCCTGGCCCGAGCTGGTGGTAATCGGCGCGGTGGCGCTGGTGGCCATCGGGCCCAAAGACCTGCCAAAAGTTATGCGCGTCATGGGCCAGTGGGCCGGCAAGGCGCGCGCCGCCGCGCATGAAATTCAGCGCAACTTCGAGCAGTTGAGTTATGAAGCCGAAGTGGCCGAACGGCTTAAAGGCGAAGTGGGCGTGGCCGAACCGCAGGCACCAAAAACCCCAACCGTCGAAAAAGACAGTGAGCGAACCGGAACTTGATCCGCTGCGGCAGCCCTTGCTCGCGCATCTTATCGAACTGCGGCGGCGGCTGATCTGGTCGCTGCTGGCGATTTTTGTTGGATTCGTTATTTCTTATTACTTCGCGCCGCAGATTTATGCGTTTCTTGTGCGCCCATTGGCCGAAGCCATCAACGGCGAACCGCGCAAGCTCATTTATACTGGTCTTACCGAGGCGTTTATCACTTATGTGAAGCTTGCGCTGTGGGCCGGGTGCCTGCTGGCCTTCCCGGTGATTGCTTCGCAAATCTGGATGTTTGTGGCGCCGGGACTTTACAAAAACGAACGCCGCGCGTTTTTGCCGTTCCTGCTCGCGACGCCAGTTTTGTTTTTGTGCGGAGCGGCGCTGGCCTATTACTTCGTGTTTCCTCTGGCATGGAAATTTTTCCTCAGCTTTGAAGTGCCGGCAAGTGTCGGCGGCCTTGCGATCGAATCCCAGCCGCGGGTGAGCGAATATCTGTCGCTTTCGATGACGGTCATTTTCGCGTTCGGCATAGCGTTCGAATTGCCGGTTATTCTGGTGCTGCTCACGCGCGTGGGGCTTTTGTCGGCGCTGAAGCTTTCGCAGTTTCGGCGCTATGCGATCGTGCTTATCTTCATCGCGGCGGCAATCCTCACGCCGCCGGATGTGTTCAGCCAGTTGAGCCTCGCGATCCCGCTTCTGGTGCTGTACGAGCTTTCGATCATCGGCGCCAGATGGGTAGAAAGAAGCCGTACGCTGGGCGAGGAAGGCCGCGAAGCCGGCTCGGGGAAGGCGGCATGACGCCGGTAATGGTTGGACGCTTACGGCTGGTCATCGGGCTGCTGCAGGGCGGCGCGCTGTTCTGGCTTTACCGCACCATCGCGCCGCATGAATGGCCGTCGACCGACGGACCATTGTTTGGATCGCTGGCGATGATCGGCATCATTGTGCCGCTGTTGTTCATCATCAATCTCGGCGCGATGCGCTTGCGCAATTTGATTTTATGGATGTTCGCGGCCGGCGTGATCATCGCCGTTTTGGTGGTTTACGATTTTTACCGGCGCAACGGGATGGAAAATCGCTGGCTGTGGATGTTCAACGCGCATGAAGTGGCGCCTTCATTCTCGCTGGTATTGTTTACCGGTGTCGGCTTCTTCATCGCGCAAAGCCTCATTTCTGCCGGCGATGCGGAACACAAATTCATCGCGAGCTTTCCGCGCTATTTCGATGTGGCGTGGAAACTGGCGGTGCAGGCGGTTATTACGCTTGGCTTTATCGGCCTGTTATGGATGGCGCTGCTCACCGGCACGATGTTGTTCGAACTTATCGGCATCCATTTCGTCCGCGATTTGATGGAGCATACGTGGTTTTCGATCCCGGTTACCACACTGGCGATTGCATGCTCCATCCATATCACCGATGTGCGCGCCAACCTGGTGCGCGGCATCCGCACATTGAAACTTACCTTGTTGTCTTCGTTGTTGCCGCTGATGGTGCTGTTCGTGGCCGGATTCCTGGTGACGCTGCCGGCCAAGGGGCTCGATATGCTATGGAAGACACATCATTCGAGCCAGATCATGCTCGGCGCGGCGGCGTGGCTGGTGCTGCTCATCAACGCCGTGCATCAGGATGGCCGGCCGGATCATGCGGTGTCGAAATTCATGCGCGCGTTGTCCGCTTTCGCGATGATCTTGATTTCGCCGCTGGTGCTTATTGCGGCAACGGCCATCGTGCTGCGCGTGCAAGAATATGGCTGGACCGCCAATCTGGTCGATATCACCGCCAGCCTCATCGTCGCGGCCTGTTTCGGTATCGGTTATTTCATCGCCGCATTGCCGTTCGGCGATCCGGGCAAGAGGCTGGAGAAGACGAATATCGCTACGGCGTTTGTGACGCTTGCTGTGCTGATCGCTCTGTTTTCGCCAATTGCCGATCCGGCGCGTATTTCAGTCGCTGATCAGATTGCGCGCCTCAAAAACGGCGTCACGCCTGCCGATAAATTCGATTACATTTATCTGCGCGACCAAGGTGGCAAATATGGAATGGATGCGCTGGTGAAAATGCGGGCGGAGGCGAAGACGACGGAGGATAAGGCGCGTATCGATACGGCGATGATGAAGCCGAAATATTCCTATGTGCCTCCAACTCCGCCCAAGCCGGAAGAAATGGGAGCCAATATTACCGTTTACCCGCCGGGCCAGCATTTACCGGACTCGTTTTTAAAACAGGACTGGAGCAAATTTGTAAATGGGACGTACCCCGCCTGCCTTTACGATAATACGCAGAAATGCGAAGCATTTTTGATAACCGATGCCGTTAATTCAGCGCCGGAAATCGTAATTACTTCACAGATTGGCGATGTGTTTGGTCCTATGAGCGTACTTAAGTTTGATAACAATCAGTGGAAGCTGCTTGGCGGCCTTAATGGTGCAAATTGCAAAAGCGTTGCGGATTCTATGCGCGCAGGAAATTTTGCTATGGTACCCGCGACCGGCGAAGATTTAGCGGTTAAAGGCGCGAAATTTCAGGTTATAAAACAGCCGGAATGCCCTAAATAGAGAATCACGATGCACGATATCCGCTTTATCCGTGAAAATCCCGATGCGTTCGACGCCGCCATGAAGCGGCGCAACCTGCCGCCGCAGGCGCAGGATATCCTTGCCGTCGATGCCGAGCGCCGCGCCGCACAGACCTCGATGCAGGAATTGCAGGCGAAGCGGAACGATGTCTCCAAGCAGATCGGCGAGATCAAGAAAAAGGGCGGCGATGCGGCCGCGCTTATGCAGGACGTTGCCGCGATCAAGGACAAGATTGCGTCGCTGGAGGAGCAGGAAAAGGGTATTGCCGCCAAGCTCGACGGCGTTCTTTCTGCCATTCCCAACATCCCCGCCGCCGATGTGCCGGACGGCAAGGATGAGAAGGACAATAAAGAAATCCGCAAATTCGGCGAACCGAAAATGCCGTTCGGCGTTAACAAGGCGAAACAGCATTTCGAGCTCGGCGAGGCGCTCGGCCTGATGGATTTCGAGACGGCGGCCAAATTATCCGGCGCGCGGTTTACGTTGCTCAAGGGCCCGCTGGCGCGGATGGAACGTGCGCTGGCGAATTTTATGCTCGATCATCATACGGCGCATTTCGGTTATACCGAAATCTCACCGCCGTTATTGGTTCGCGATGAGATCATGTATGGCACGGGGCAATTGCCGAAGTTCGAAGAAGATCAATTTGCCACCTCACGCACAAATAAACAGGATCGTTTCAAGCAAGCTTCTGATCAAATGCTTTCGGAAATAGTTGAAAAAAATCGCGCATATGTAAACAATCTGCATGCACAACCCAGCGATCCCAAATTTAGCGCAGAACATCTTATTTCGATAATAAAGACATTTGAGTCGTTATTTAAGACGATGCAAAATGAAACTCCTTCGGATCGTTTGTGGCTCATCCCCACCTCCGAAGTTCCGCTCACCAACATCGTCAATGGCGACATTGTGGAGCGGGAAAAGCTGCCTTTCCGCTTTACCGCAAAAACGCCATGTTTCCGTGCCGAGGCTGGCGCCGCCGGGAAAGACACGCGCGGCATGTTGCGCCAGCATCAGTTCTACAAGGTCGAAATGGTGAGCATTACATCCCCCGATCAATCGGAAGCCGAGCATGAACGCATGACAGAATGCGCAGAGTCAGTTTTAAAGAAACTGGAACTGCCTTACCGCACCGTGGTGCTGTGCACCGGCGATATGGGTTTCTCGGCGCGCAAGACCTATGACATCGAAGTGTGGATGCCGGGGCAGAATGCCTATCGCGAGATTTCGAGTTGCTCCAACTGCGGCGATTTCCAGGCGCGGCGCATGAACGCGCGCACCCGCGCGGCGGGCGAGAAGAATACCGAGTTCGTGCATACGCTTAACGGCTCCGGCATCGCGGTGGGGCGTTGCCTGATCGCCATCATGGAAAACTACCAGCAGCCGGACGGATCGATTATGATACCGGCAGCGCTGCGCCCCTATATGGGCGGGGTTGAGCGGATTGGGATGGGCGGATGACTGTTTTGCGATTGATCTCTGGTTTGCTTAGTCATCCCCGCGCAGGCGGGGATCCATCTTCGCGCGCGGCAAACAAATGGATGCCCGCCTTCGCGGGCATGACTATTATTCTTATGCTGAGCGCCTGCACCGCTTTCAACCCGCCGAAGCCGAACCTGCCGGCGCGGGCCAGCCTGGTGCCCGGTGAGCAGGTCACCGTGCAGGGCAACCAGAATGTTTATTCGGTTGCGCATAAATACAATGTGTCGATGCGCGATCTCATCGTGCTCAACAATATCCAGCCGCCTTACGCTCTGCGTTCGGGGCAAAAGCTTACATTGCCCGCCGGTATCGCGAGCGGTGAGGAGCAGACGGCAATTGGCGCCCCAATGCCGCCGCCGAGTGCATCGGCCAGCGGCGCAGTTGAGCAATCCACGTTGCCGCCGATCGAAACCGCTTCCCTGCCACCGGTGCAGGCGCCGCCGTCAAAGCCCGCTATGCCGACGGCGGAGCAGTTGAGCACGCCATCGCCGGTACGTTCAGTGCCGACAACCGCCCCATCCCCACAGGGACAACAAATAGCCTCGATCACGCCGCCGCCTCCACCACCCGCGCCACCGCCGCCCGAGGCGCCTTCGATGAACCTCATCTGGCCGGTACAGGGGCCGGTGCTGTCGAGCTTTGGGTCCAAGGGGCAGGGGCTAAGCAACGACGGTGTCAATATCGGCGCGCCCAAAGGGGCGCCGGTGGTGGCCTCCGCCAGCGGCATCGTGGTTTATGCCGGCAATGAGATGAAGGGCTTCGGCAACCTGGTGCTCATCCGCCATTCGGGCGGCTGGGTGACCGCCTACGCGCATCTCGATCGCGTGCTGGTCAACAAGGATGCCGTGGTCGCGCAAGGCGACGAAATCGGCACCGTAGGCAAGAGCGGCGGTGTTGGCAGCCCGCAGCTGCACTTTGAAGTGCGATATCAGAGCAAGCCGGTGGATCCGGCGGGCGTGATCAAGAAGGATTAAGATTACTCTTTTAGGGCACCATCGACGGGCTTAGGCGTATATGCTATGGGCAGTAGCTAATCATATTTCAAACACGGGAGAAAAATATGCCCCAGAACGCCGAACAAAAATCGAATATTTCCGAAACTGCTTCCGATATTGCCAAGGATGCCTGGGACGTGGCCGAAGCGGGCGCCGAAAAGGCCGGTGCCGCCATCAGCGAAGGCGCCAGCGCGGCCAATGATAAAATCAGGGACAAGACCGGCGTAGATATTCGTGCGAAAGCGGGCGAAGCCGCCGATGCCGCTTCCGATCTCGCCAAGAAGGCCGCCGGCGGTTGGGGCGTGTTCAGGAACATCGTCGCCGACAAGGCGCGCGCCGCCAACGAAGCGATCCAGGAAAAAACCGGCGTTGATGTAGGTGCCGGGCTTTCCGATGCAGCCGATAAGACTCGCAACGCCGCCGCACAGGGCGCGCATGCGTTGGGCGACAAGCTGGCGACCTCTGACGATAAGAAATCGTCGGAAGAGTAACCTTCTAAATCAGGTTTATGCCGCCGGGCGCAGCCAGTTCAGCAGCGGGCCTGAGCTTTGGCCGGACTTATCGGTCCCCGGCTTAATGGGCACGGCGCCAATCCGCGATATCGCGCGTGCCTGCTCAACGAAAAAGTCGCTGACACTGCCTGCACGCCCGGGATCCGGCTGAAAGAGCTGGAAAGGGGGAATGCCCTCGTCACGGGTAGGCGGTTTTGGGCCTTCGAATATAGCGGCGCGGGTGATTTCAGCACGGGCAGAATTCATACTCAGATATTCGGATAAACGCCAAAGTTCCTTGGCGAAAACCTGTGGAGTGACCTCAAGTAGAATAATCTGGATACGTCTCCTAAACATTAGATCGTCAGCAGGGGCGTCATTTTTATCCGGCCAGTTCGTGCGGCTTATAGTTTCAACATAATGCGGCCATTTTTCTGGCTCTTCGTGCGTGAGTGCCTTGGCCAGGCTGGCTGGAGCCTCGCCACTTTTCGTAAGAAAATCGAATTCAGCTTTAAGTTCTTCCCGCACTTCCTGTCGGCGATACGGCGGAAAATCAGGAAGTATTTCGCAGACCGTAAGCCACGCGGAAGTATACAAACTTTTCTTAAGCTCTTCATGTGCACTATCGTTCTCTCGCGCGTTCGGTGAGGGCTGGAAAAGACCTATAAAATGGCTGGTATCGGGTTTCTCTTCGAATGGAAGGGCTTTCAATAGGAAGGTGCCCGCAATCGAAGCCTGAAAATACTTTGGAGGGGATGCATTTTTTGATTCATTGTAAATAGTGCTGACTGCGGTCACGAAGGATTGACCGGCTACTGGATGGTTGCGCGCCAAGGTCGAATACAAATCAAGGATCTGCTTATGTGCGTCTTCATCTCTCTCTAAAATAAAAGAGACATCCGTACGGCGTGGAGGGCGTTCACCAAGATTTACAGCAACATAACGATCGATCTCGTCCGAAAGCACCTTGTGTGCTTTTTGGGGATCTGCCCAAAGTGCGTAATCAACTTTCATAATATCCTACTCCCAAGAATGGATGCCCGCCTGCGCGGGCATGACTATCTAAATTTAACCTGCAGCCTTCAACCCAACCGTCTCGCGCTGAAATTCTGGCACCAGCCTGGCGAGGTCGTCGATGGCTTCGCTTTCTTCGGCGCCTTCGCGCAATTTAACGGCGAGGTCGGCAAGCGTAGCACGAAGTTGCGCGAGTTCAACCGTGGTCGATCTGGCGATTTTCACGCCGTCGGCGGCGGAGGGCATGAGTTGTTCCTGCGACGCGAACAGTTCCTCATGCAGCTTTTCGCCCGGGCGCAGGCCGGTATAGATGATGGCGATATCCTCATCCGGCCTGTGACCGGCGAGGCGGATCAGCTGGCGCGCGAGATCGGCGATTTTCACCGGCTTGCCCATATCAAGCACCAGCACTTTACCGCGCTGATCTCCCGGACGCATGCCGAGAGCGGATGCTTGCAGCACCAGTTCGACAGCCTCGCGCACGGTCATGAAATAACGCGTTACTTCCGGGTGTGTGACGGTGAGCGGGCCGCCTTTGGCAAGCTGTTCCTGGAAACGCGGCACTACGGAACCGGTCGAACCCAATACATTGCCGAAGCGCACCGTCACGAAGCGCGTGGTGCCGGAAGAAAGATCGAGCGCCTGCGCATACATTTCGGCAAGGCGCTTGGTGGCGCCCATCACGCTCGACGGATGCACGGCCTTGTCGGTGGAGATCAGCACCATCGCCGCAACACCGGCCTTGTTCGCGCAATCTGCCACCTGGCGCGTGCCGATCACATTGGTAAGCACGCATTCGCGGGCGTTTTCCTCGGCAATCGGCACATGCTTGATGGCGGCAGCGTGGAACACAAGCTCCGGTGCTTCCTCGCGGAACACCTGTTCAAGCCGCGGGGCATCGCGCACATCGGCGAGGATCGCGCGTACATCAAGGTTCGGGAAGGTTTCGCGCGTCTCCATTTCGATGCGGTAGAGATTAAATTCGCTGAATTCGAGCAAGGCGAGATGCTTTGGCGCGAGTGCCGCGATCTGGCGCACTAGCTCGGAACCGATCGTGCCTCCGGCGCCGGTGACCAACACACGCTTGCCGCGCACGAGGCTGCTGATTTCCTCGCGGTTAAGCTTGATTTCAGGGCGGCCGAGCAAATCTTCCAGAGCGAGCGGCTGATCGCGCATGACGGCGGCTTGCGTCACATCGTTGCGAAGATCAGTGAGCGCGGGCAGGCGAGAGAGGCTGAGACCGAGGGAGGCTGATTGTTCAAGTAATTGCGCGGCCAGCGCGCCGTTGAAGCGAGTGACTGAGCGGGTAAGCACAAGGCGGCTCGGTCCCTTACCGCGTGAACGCAGCTTATCGACGATCTGCGGCAGTTTTTCTATGCTGCCGAGCACTTCGACGCCATGAATGGAACGGCCTACACGTTTTTCGTTTTCACCGACTACACCGACGACATGGAACGGGGCCTGCGGGTTGGAACTCACGGCGCGGATAAATAAATCGGCTTCATCGCCGGCGCCGACCAGCAACACATTCACGCGGCCACCGCCTGAACGTTCCCATAAAGCGCTTAAACGCCGTTCGCGCAGCAGGCGAAATCCCATGCGCGAGCCGCCGAGAAGGGCCAGTAGGATGAACCAGGTCATGAACGGCGTCGTGCGCGGCATGTTATCGAGGCGCGTGACGACAAAGGCGACCAGTACGAAAGCGACGACGGCAATCGTCACCGCGCGCGCGATTTCGATAAGATCGCGCACCGAGGCGAAGGCCCATACGCTGCGGTACAAGCCGCAGAAAAAGAACACCACGGCGCAGGTGAGGGTGAAGAGCAGCGTGGCAAATACCAGTTGCGCCGGCGTCATCTGGATGAGCAGGTCGTCGCCGAGGCGCAGATAAAGCGCGAGGAAAAACGCCACCGCCGCCATGAGGGCATCATGGGCGAAAGCAAGCTGGCGGCGCGAGGTGGTAGAAAAACGCATATTTATCAGCCGGTTGTTATCTATTCTTTATGCATATTCGGAAGTCGGTTGCAACAGGATGCTGGCGGGACAAGGCTATCTAAGCATCGCGGGGCAAAACGCGCAAATCTGTATCAGGAATGCCGCATTTTGAGCAGCAACAGGCCGACAATTGCCAAGGCTGCCGCGAGGCCGGCAACCGGCATATAAACGGCCAGGAGGGCGGCCGTCATCAGGGCGATATTGGCGTAAACAACCCATACCACCACGCGATCATGTCGCCGTACGCGCTGGGCGGCACGCTGATAATAATGTTCGCGGTGCGCCTGCCAAATTTTCTCGCGGCGCGCCGCGCGTTTGAGGAGCGTGATGCCGCTGTCGGCGATGTAATAAAGCGGCAGGATGATGGCGGGTATCCATAATCCGTGCACCGCCAATGTAATGAGCAGAAAGGCGGTTAGATAGCCGAGCGGCACGCTGCCGGCATCGCCCAGAAATATTTTCGCCGGATGCCAGTTGAAGACGAGAAAGCCAAGCGCCGCGCCGGTGAGCAACAACTGCAAAGTATCGGCGAATGGATCATTGATATTGCCGGCGGCGAGCAACAAACAGGTCCCGGTCGCGACACAGATAGTCTCGACGCTGGTAAGGCCGTCAATGCCGTCCATGAAATTGTACAGATTGATGAACCAGGCCCAGCCAATGATCATGAGTGTGCGGTCAAGCCAGTAGGGCATCAGGCCGCCCAGCAGCATCTGATCCGACGAAAAAGCGAGGCTACCGAGGCAGGCAGCGAGCAGATGCATGCTTAGTCTCAAACCGATACCGGCACCCTTACGGTCATCAATCCACGACACCAGCGTGAGCAAAACGGTGCCGCCAATAAGGCCGAGATTCACGCGCAGGTTATGTTCGACCAGCCCGGCAGTAATCATCCCCGGCACCAGCACAAGGATGAGCGCCCAGCCACCGCCGCGCGGCACCGGCACTTTGTGCGAGCTGCGCGCGTTAGGCCGGTCGATGACTTCCTCCGCGATGAGTGCCCGCCGCACTATGTAAGTGAGAATAAGGCTCACGACATAGGTGGCGAGAATGATCGCGATGCTGGCGGTAAGCTGGGAATTCATTAACTGATTCTAGAAGGCAGTAGGGGCGGCGACATTGTCAGAGAAAAGCGCGCGCTATGCAAGGGTATGCCAAATGCTCACGATTGGTCAGGATTGACGAGTTCGCGCAGATAGGCGGCATAGCCGGTATCACCCATTTGCTTGGCGATTTTGAGCACTTCATCGCCGCCGATATAGCCGAGTGCAAAGGCAATTTCTTCAGGGCAACCGAGCTTGAGGCCCTGGCGCTTTTCGATGATGCGCACGAATTCGGTGGCGTCGGCCAGTGATTCATGCGTTCCGGTATCGAACCATGCATAGCCGCGGCCCAGTTGCACGGCTTCCAGCTTGCCTTGCTTGAGATAGGCGCGGTTGATGTCGGTGATTTCGAGTTCATTGCGGTCCGAAGGCTTAAGATCCCGCGCGATATCGATTACGTTGTTATCATAAAAATAAAAGCCGGTGACTGCCCAGCGTGACTCCGGGTTTTTCGGTTTTTCGACCAGATCGACCGGCGCGCGCTGTTTGTTGAACTTGATAACGCCATAACGCGAGGGATTGGACACGCGATAACTGAAGACGGTCGCGCCTTCCTTTTGCTTTACGGCCTTGTGCAGCAATTCCTGCAAGCCCTGACCGTAGAAAAGATTGTCGCCAAGAATCATCGAAACGGCACTTTTGCCGATAAATTTGCGGCCAATGATGAAAGCCTCGGCGAGGCCACTTGGTTCCGCCTGTTCAGCATAAGAGAGCGAAATGCCCCATTGGCTGCCATCGCCGAGCAGATCGCGGAATAATGGCAAATCGCGTGGCGTGCTGATGATGAGCAATTCGCGAATGCCCGCCAGCATGATGGTGGAGAGCGGGTAATAAATCATCGGCTTGTCATGCACAGGCATGAGCTGCTTGCTGACCGCGCGCGTTGCCGGGTAAAGCCGCGTGCCGGTACCGCCGGCGAGGATGATGCCTTTGCGTGTCATGCGATTTTTTTACGCTCGCCCATAAGTTTGCTCATCGCCTCGGCCAGCCCATCGCGCCACGGTTTTTGCTCGATGCCGAACACCTCTCGGATTCTGCTGCAATCCAGCACCGAATAATGCGGCCGCTTAGCAGCGGCGGAAAACACTTCGCCGCTTACGGGAATGATTTTTGGCCGCCGGGATGTGTAGGGCGCGTAGGCCTCCATCACAGCACTTGTGAATTCGTAACGGGTGGCGGGCGGCGCGCCGCACAGATGGTAGGTTCCGAATATACCGTGCCGGCGGTTCATCACATCATTGGCCATTTTCATGATGGCTTTGGCGATTTCAGGCGCGGCGGTGAGGCCGGACGTGCGGTCGGTGAAGGCTTTGATTTCATCATTACTATCGATGGCCGCCAGCATGGCAGTGAGCAGGTTTTTGCCATAGGCGCTGAAAACAGACGACACGCGCAAAATAACATGCCAGGCGAGTTCGTGGCGCAAGGCTTCCTCGCCCATCATCTTGCTTTCGCCATAAACATTGACCGGATTCATAGGCGCATCGGGCGCATAGGGCGTTTCGCCATCTTCGCCGTCGAACACGTAATCGGTCGAAAGATGGATCACCGACACATCCATTGCCGAAGCCTGCGCGGCGATGTTGGCGACGGCATCGAAATTCACCGCCAGCGCCTGAGCGGTATTTTGCTCGGCCGCATCAACATTGGTTATGGCAGCGGAATTGATGATGAGATCCGGCTTGACCTCACGTATCGTGCTTTGCACGAGGTGAAGCTGGGTAATGTCGAGATCGGCGTGGCTGTAGGCATGCAGGCGATATTCTGCCGGGAGAGGTTCGGCCTGAATGGCCTGGCCGATTTGTCCGTCAGCACCGAATAATATGATGCGCTTTTCGCTCATTGTCCGCGTTCCCCGGTACGGCCAAGCCGCTCGCCGTGATAGATGCGCGCACGAATATCATCGCACCATTCGCGGTTTGATAAATACCATTCGACGGTTTTATGCAGGCCTTCATCTAATGATGTACGTGGGTGCCAGCCGAGTTCGCGTTCGAGTTTGCCAAAATTCATCGCATAACGCTCATCATGCCCGGGCCGGTCGGGCACATGCTCGATGAGATTGCGATGCGGCCTATGTGGCGATTG
>Ga0207006_1023_pt1 | contig 39060 bp, 32 predicted proteins | sample Alteio_BWMinCont_84_FD_153497 | JGI IMG/M metagenome (GOLD analysis project Ga0207006, IMG submission 153497) | Enriched cells from forest soil in Barre Woods Harvard Forest LTER site, Petersham, Massachusetts, United States -... | ecosystem: Environmental > Terrestrial > Soil > Temperate forest >...
TGATCAGCTTATTTGTACCACCAGCCAGAAGCCCAGCTGGACTATTACTGGATGTTCCGGCATTAATGGTAGCCGGTACGGAAAGCTGAGCAGAAAAAGCAATCTGATTTCCCCCTGTTCCTGGAGAGGCAGCGGTGATATCAATCGTATTGCTGCCGTTATCGGTATAGGTCGCTTTATCTACCGTATTAGCGGTATAGGCATTCACCCCGCTCAATTTAGAGACGATATTGGTAAGCGTCAGTGACAGGCTAAGGCCAACTTGAATCTGGTTTGGTAAGGCCGTAGGCCCATTGACAAAGGTAAACACCTGACCATTCACCGTTATCGTATCTCCTGCATTCGGATTGGCACTAAAGGTCAGTGTCCCGGCAGCTGATAAATCGCCTTGCGTTTGCGATTCCACCTGGCTTGCGGATTGTGTCAATTGCCCCATCGAAATCAAATTAGGATTGCTGACGATATCCGAACGCACTTTCATATTCTGAGCGCTGTTTGTCACCGTCCTATTATCAACAAATAGATTGTTCAAACCAAAATATTGAGAGAACCCTTGATTCGTTGCTGGCGCTTTCGGAGTATCCGAATTGCTGAGCTGGTTGCTACTCAACTCATTAATGGCAACTTCGTCTATACCATTCTGAGTGCTGATCTGAATGTATCCCGCCTGATTACTGCCAGCAGGGATGGGAACACCATTACTATCAACTAACTGTGCAAAAGCGTAACGCTGCGTTGTCCCCGCAGGCGTGATGACGCCGTCACCTGTCACCGCACTTGCCTGATAATAATTATTCATTACATTCGGATTGGTCGGAGAATCATTGACAGGAAAGGTAATCGTCGAATTAGAAACGGTGCCGTCGGAATTTGTCTCCTGCACGATCGCCTGGATAGTAAATGGCCCGGTTCCTCCGGCAAAATTGACACTAACCGGCTGACCAGTTTGAGTATCCGTATCGGCCGCCGCATTGTAGGTACCGGAAGGAACAACGCCATAAGGCGGTGTTTGCGGAATGACGGTGCCCGTACTATCCACTACTGAAACCCCTTGCAGGTTAAAATTAGCCGTCGTCGACGAATTATTCTGCAAGTCAAAATCAAAGCTGAATGTGCCACCTGTCGTCAAGGTACTGGAGGTCGCCACCATTTGAATATTGGAAAGATTGCCGAGGCTGGTCGACGGTTGTACCGGAGCGTAATAATATTGCTGGTTAATTGCGTTGATAATCGTTTGTACCGTTGGATTACCAGCCCCATTACCGCTATTCATCTGACCAAGATTAAGGGTAAGCGGATCAAGCGGCTGACCATTTGGCTGAGTAATCGGCTGGCCATTCCGATCGACTATTGCTATCATCGCCGAACCGGTAAAACCAATATTGGTATTAGCGGAAACTGCTGTCGTCCCCGTCAAGGATGTAGCCGCCGGGAAACCAGCGCCATTATTCTGGATCGCATTGACGCTCGTGGTAATATTGGATGCTAGATTATCCAGCTGAGTAAGTATCTGTGGGATGCTGCTATCACGCATTTGCAGTAATGCGGCAAGGTTCCCGGCGGTCACTGAATTCGTGGTGATGGATGAACCCGTACCGCCAGTTACTAGCGTTACCGCATAAGGATCAGTCTGCGGATTTACTCCCACAGGAGTAATTGTAATCTGGTTAAGCCTAGCGTTTTGGGTAAATTGCGTGACCGATGTCGCCGGATCATAATTGAGCTGGTAGGTCGTCCCAGGGATAAGCAGCGGCTTCCCATCCACCGTACTGACAGAGACTGTACCGTTCGTACCATAATTGACGGAAATACCGATATTCTGCGCCAATGCCTGCAGATCCGCATCACGCTGATCCAGCAGAGCAGGAGTAGCTTGTCCATTATTCGTTGCTGCCGATTGAAAGATCTGCTGATTATCTTCGGCAAGATTACTCAGCTCGGTATTGATATTACCGATCGTCGATGTGATATCATTATCCGCCTGAAAGCGTAAATTCTGCAACCCGCTGGCCAGAGACGATACTTGCGTTGCCAATTGTACCGCGCTATTCACGGCTACCGACTGCAAAGCGGATGTTTGTGGTGAAGTAGCAAGCGAACTGAGGGAACTAAAGAAATTATTGATCGCGTCATTGATATTGCTGCTCGTATTTGGACTACCAACCAGATTCTGAATATCCGTATTATAACTGGCGATGATATTGGCCATCCCCACCTGGGATTCCTGGGTACGTATCGTCGATACAAGTGTAGTATCGACATTACGGGCAACACTGGCAATATCAACACCACCTGTTGCATTGGCTTCCTGATTGACGATACGCTGTGAATAATTAGGCGTATTGACGTTGGCAATATTCTGCGAAATGATCGACAGGTTTTCCTGACTGGCTGACAGACCACTTAATGCTGTGTTGATAATCGAATCAAGACTCATTTTCCTACCTACTATTCCTGATAGCTATCATTAGATTTCCATGGAATCTCATTTCTGCTGGTGCTTTTTCGCAAATCAGAACCTTAAAAATGCTCACGTACATAAAGTACGCTCCGCTTTTTAAGAACCTGACCCGCAAAAAATCCCTCAGCATAAACGAGATTCCCTGGAGATCTATTCATCAGCTATCAAATCACATTATTAACAGTCAATGCAGGAAGCGTGCCAGTTTTTCCAAACATCCAGTTTCCCATCATTCCCTTCTGATTATAACCGCTCTTTTCATCGACCTGCTTCCTGACTATTTTGTACATAATTTCCAGAATCTTCTGATTGGTATTTTTTGCTTTGAGCAGCTCATAATGGTTCTCTTTCAGCACTTGATTAAATATTTCTGAGAGCTGCTGTAATTCACGGATACTTGCTTCTGGAAAACTCCGTATCAGTATCGGATTGGCATGGATCATTTTTTTTGCCATCTCCAGATAATGGACATATTTAATTTTTTCGTCTTGCAAACCACCCATATCGGCGACGCGAAAGCGGCGTAATAATTCTGTCTCTTTACTCAGTATATGCATGAGCTGGCTGGTAACCGTAATAATATCCTGAATATCAATCACGATATCCGTTGAATAAATGCTTGGTGAAACATGCTGTGTCATGACTATTCTCCTTGAACTAATTCGTTTTCATCTGGGATGAATGCTGACCCACTTCCTGCATCTTCAACATTGATGCTTTAATCTGGGCTGAAATGCCAAGACCGCCTTTCGCTGTCATCGCCTTACCATACTCATCTACCAGCAGAGACTGATACATCTTTTCCGCATTACCACCGCCCATCACCGGATCAGTTGGGATGTTTTCAAATATTAAATTGAGCATCTGCGACATAAACATGGACTCAAATTCCTTCGATGTCTTATCAATACTGGCCATCTTTTCGGGCGAGATGGCAGTGGCTGACTGCATTTTACTATCATTCGTCGATTGCATCACGCTAGTCATCATTTGACTTGCAAACGTTGTGCCAATATTTAATGAATTCATAGAAAATCCTTTATATTATTTAATAATCAAATCCGCTTGCAATGCGCCTGCCGCCTTGATTGTCTGCAAAATAGTGATCATATCGCGCGGCCCCACCCCCAGCGCATTGAGACCATCCACCAGATCACGCAAGGTAGCGCCACGCTCCATCTCTACCATCCGATTGCCTTTTTCCTCATCGACAGTGATACTTGTATCCGGCACCACGACTGTTTTACCCCCGGACAATGGTGCCGGCTGCGATACTTTCGGTGTTTCTTTAATAGTGACCGTCAGATTCCCCTGCGCAATCGCAACCGTATCAATCCTCACATTTTCACCCATCACGATGGTACCGGATGCTTCGTCAATAACGATCCGCGCGGGCTGATCGGTTTCCACGCTGAGCTTCTCAATATCACTCAGCAAGCCGACGACATTGTTTTTCTGCGAAAGCGGCACTGTAAGCTCGACTGTCCCAGGGTCCGTTGACACAGCTATTTTCGCTCCCGCATACCCGTTAATCGCCGCAGCGATACGCAAAGCCGTGGTCATATCAGGATTGCGCAAGGCCAATTTAATTTTCTTCATCGAATCGAGGCTGAACTCGATTTCCTTTTCGATAATCGCCCCATTCGCAATATAGCCATTGGTAGACACACCTTTGCTGATGGTCGTACCTTTTCCGGCTGCCTGGAAGCCACCAATCGTCACCGACCCCTGCCCTACTGCATATACTTCACCATCGGCGCCAATGAGCGGCGTCGCAAGCAGCGTACCGCCAAGCAGGCTTTTCGAATCACCAAGCGTACTGACGGTAATATCAAGCGTGCTGCCACTCCGTGAAAATGCCGGTAAGGATGCCGTCACCGTCACTGCCGCAATATTTTTTGTTTTGAGATTGATGCCGCTGGCATTCACACCGAGACGGCTTAGAAAGTCGGTAAGACCTCGCTGGGTAAAGGGAGCATTGGTCAAGTTATCACCCGTGCCATTGAGCCCGACTACCAGCCCATAACCAACCAGCAAGTTATCACGCACGCCCTCCACACTGACAATATCCTTAATCCGTGACATCGCCTGCGCATAAAAAGGGCAACATGTCAGACCGAATAATAATAGCGCGGTAATAATCCTCATAATATCCCTGAAAAGAGCCAAAAACATAGCAATCAGGCTTATATATGCGAAAACCGTGCCAGATTTGATGACACGTTATTTTAAATAACCGCCCCCAAAGAGTTCACGGCTATTGGATATTAGAGGTGCTTTAAAGGAAACCACTGCATCTAGTTTATAGGAAGTGTATGGAGGGCCTATTTAATAACAATTTCCTCTGGTGGAAATACGTCCCATCCTGTTTGATGGCATATCCGAAAATCTTGTATTAGTTACATTAAGTTCGTTCAGCTTATCCACAAAAAACTTTTCTGCCTCGATAAATCTTTTTTTGCTTTCTGGATTTGGAGTACTAGCCTTTCGAACAAATGAAATAAACTCTGAATTATAGGATAGAGGCTGCTTTAATGCATTGTTACGAGCCCGTTGATGTTCAAATAATAATTTGGTTATTTGAAAGATTTTTGGTAAATCTGTGCTCGAATATTCCTGTTCATTGATATTATTTAGAGCAAAATGAGCTGCCGTTTTACCTTCATTGGCAGCATCACTCTCTACATCTTGATGCCCTAATATTAATCCTACCATCAGAACATTTAGCATTGCTGAAGCAGACATCAATGGAGTCATTTGAAAACGATCTCTAGCATTGACTTTAATCCCTTCTCGTCCTAAAAGAAATTGAGCCGTAGTATTATCCTCTTTTTCCACGGCACAATGCAATGCTGTCCTCTCCATCACATTATTATTTGCATTGATATTGGCACCTTTCCTTAAAATAGCTTCAATATCAGCCTTTCTCCGCATACTATCAACCGATCCACTTTGGCCAGCTGAAGCACAGTTGAATAGTTCTCGATCCAGTTCATTTTGCTTAGCCTCAGGTATCTGAGTACTAACATATTTTGTAATTAGCGCTTTCATTGGCTTACTCTAATTTATTGATGATAACACTGAGAGTATATACTATAATTCATCACAACCTACAACAGCAAATATATTAATATGTTTATCAATTTCCCAAAACATTACTAGACGATTATATCTCTCTAGTACCTGCCACTTTATTTCTAGCTGCCACTTGTGCTGAATTTCTACGCTGCTTTTCAATGTCAACATAACTTTTACTACCGGGTGGTACCACAGTCGTACTTTGAGACCGAGGTGAAGCCGTAGTAACATAAGTATGCGTAACAGCATTTTTACCCGGGCTGAGAGCTTTTGCTTCACTATCCGGCTTTACATTCGTGGTAAAAAAACTAGTAACCCACCCTATTGCTTGTGACAAGACCGCCGTTGCTGATTGGATAATATTTTCCTTACGGGGAGAAGCGGGAAATATTGGGGATATATGTGGCGCTGCTATGGTTTCGTTATCCTGAGGGATTACAACACTAATAGGCCGGAAAGGGTGGTCATGGTCATGTCCGTGCTCATTACCACTATCTTGGTTACCAACTTCTTGAACTGCATTTTTATGTCTTAATGCTTTACTATTCTTCTTCTTTTGGTTCTTGCTAACCTTGTTCTTTCTAGCAGCAATAGTATCAATATCCCCCTCATCATCTAGAGTTCCAAAACTATTAGCTGATCTAGATTGTGACGATAATCTGGATTGCGAGGTAATAGATCCAGATCTAGATACCCTACTGATATTTGGCGGCTCTAAGGTCGTTTGCTTAGCTGAAGGAGAAACCGGTCGTACGGGTTCATCTGAAACATTCCGTCGGAGATCTGTTCTAGGAGCCTTTGGACAGCAAGGGCTGCTAAACATTTCCTTAATCGTAGCCGGCCATTCCTTTCCTTCACTATCTAATTGATGGCGACCATCTTCCATACGCTTTCTATTTAGCTCACGCGCAATCTCTAAAGTCGTTTCAATGATCCTATCCGCATACTCGGCATAGACGCTCCCTTTTTTTACTTTTTCTGGTAATAAAAAGCGAGGGATAGCGCTATCAAAATACACATTATGCCCTCCCTTCATCTCACGTATTGCAATAATACCTTGACCATTGGACGCCTTAATATGTGTGTTAATCGCCTTGATAACTGCTTCACAGTTCGGACAGCATTTCTTAGAAATTCCTATATAAACCTGTTCTTTACCAGGACCAATAAGATCTGAGTCTATCAGTATCTTCAACAGCCGCATTTCGGCATGTATATCATCACGTTCACCTTTGCTGCACTGACTACCTGCATAGCTTATACTACCCAGCTCCATTGCCTTAACCATGCTAGGCTGAAGGGTATTGTCTGCTTCAAGTGGCTTCTTTTTTTCCCGCTGATGATAGGTATTATACGTAGCTAACATCACTTTGTATAGCGCTCTACTATAACTCTGCTCTGCCTTATGATTTTGAACTTTACCTTTCTTGCTCGTCAAACTATTTTTAAGGAGGGCTTCCCTTAGATTTGCAACCTCTGTCGTTTTCTCAAAGTCATAAAAGCTTTTATTTTTATGGGCTTTATCTGATAATTTTAAGGTAATTTTTTTTAGAAAATCTTTTACTTCACCACTGAATTGTGGCTCTTTATCGGAATTAGTTGCAAAATAAAAGCTATTGTTCGCCACCATGACGGCCCCACATTTATCATCTACCCCTTCAAATAAATTGGCCAGGCTATCTAACCACCTATTGCGATTCGATACCAATACCGAACTATCTGATGAGGCTGAATCAGCGCGGCTACTACTGGAGCTTGATACCATCTTGCCTGATTTGCTCATGAGAATCCTTTTGTAATTTCATTTATCTCTATTAAATCACGTTTATTCGTATTAATAAATAAGAAATATATGATTACGACAATTAAATATAATGCCAACAATCATTATTATTGTTGATGTAGATTGCAATACCAAGGCACCATAAAATTGGCACGTTTTATGCTACCCTTGCATTTAACCTTGCTTTGCTGAGGGATTTTTAATAAAGTAGGCTATTAACCGTTGTCTTTTAAGTTGTTGGAACGCTATGCGCATGTCTTTACGTGTTATTCTTCTCGCTATTGCCATGCTGCCCGGATGGGCATTGCCGGCATTTGCCGAAGACGCTATTTTGCGCGATTCCAACCGTTGCAGCCGTTATTTCTCCGTCTTCGAACAACAGCATGCGATTCCCCCCAAATTATTAAAAGCCGTCTCCATCGTGGAATCCGGCATTTACCATAAGGATAGTGCCACCACGGTTCCCTGGCCGTGGACGATTAACGTGCAAGGGAAAGGCTATTTCTTTAATTCCAAGCAGGAAGCAATTGAAGCCGTCCAGCAATTACAGGCACGAGGCATTTCTTCGATCGACGTGGGCTGCATGCAAATCAACCTGCATTTCCATCCGAAAGCCTTTATTAGCCTGGAACAGGCATTTGAACCTCGTGAAAATATTGCTTATGCGGCGGGATTCCTGCAGGATAATTTTGTGCGTGGACGCAGCTGGCGAAATGCCGTTGCTTCCTATCATTCAGAAACACGTGAACTGGGGATGCCCTATGCTAAGAAAGTTCTCGCCATCTGGCAGCAACAGCTGTCAAATCCAAAAGCGCTGGCTGTAGCCGATCTGACGGGAATCACTTCCTCTCCAGAGGCCAGCAGCTTTCAGCCCGTCATGCCATCCTTCCAACCGCCTGTAAAGAGAGTCTATGCGACCGCCGGATCACATCCGGGTACTGCGCGGCCTGTTTCTGAGCGTACCGCCTTAATCCGCAACCGCTCACAACATTTTGATGCCGCACGCCGTAACAGCAATATCTTCATCAAAGTCCGTCAGCAAACGCCTGATGAGGGCGCCAGCCCAGATAAGGTCAATGTGGTCGAAGACGTCACCCAGAATGTCCTGCATAAATATGCTCCGAGCGAGCAGAAGCATGATATGATGGTAGTCGATTAATCAGCCCTCCCCTCCTCTCACAAAATATTAACCAAAATGAGTAATAATATGATACGATAGCAGCAGAGTGATGTGTTTTCCCAAGACCAGTTAAAGAGTTACAACAGGATGTTCATAACGACACGCTTCTTTTATACATCGCATCATCGCTCCTATTTCCTTCGATTCCCTTTCTACATAGGGCTTACCCTCATCACTATATTAGTTATTTTTTCGATATGGGCCTGCCAACAATACCTCATCCAGCAAGAAAAAATAGTTCAAGACCTTAAAGCGCAAACGGCGCAGCTTCAACGCAGTTATAAGGCCCTCACCGATCATACTTCATCCTTGATGCATTTGATAACCACTCAAATCGATCCCAAGCATCTTGATTCCGAGTCGATCAATAATATCCTGGTAAAATTCCAATCCTCCTCTAAATTTGATAATATGTATGTATGGACTACCTTCTCGTGGGTAGATAAAGATAATTACCTGAGGGTCACGTCATTTTACGGAATTGCCAAAACACCCGTTAATTTATCGACACGAGATTATTTACACCTAACGAAAAAAACCCCTAATAAATTATTTTTAGGCGCACCTGTAATGAGCCAAGTAAGCAACCGCTGGATTACCCCCGGCGGCATTGGCATTAAAGATCATGACCGTTACATCGGAACGGTGTCCGTTGGATTAGACACGGCACTGCTCGCCAATCATCTCCAGCATGCCATCACTCAGGATGGTGTTTATTTTATACTGCTGGATAAGGACTTCCATGAAGTGCCTGGAATGCAAACTGGTGCTGCGCCATTCACGCTAACCCCTCCTACCAAATTACCATTTTTATCGATCACTCCATTTTCTCATCGTGATAGCTATTACATTACTCCCATCAATAACTATCCCTATTATCTCTATGTTGGTTATAACTGGCATATGGTAAGCCATACATTATGGCAGAATGCGGGGATCCATCTGGTAGAAATCGCTATTATCGGGCTGGTCCTGCTTATGCTGCTCAGTATTATCTATTACCATATCATCAAGCCGGTAGTGACGTTATCATACGCAGCGGATAATATTACCAAAGGCAATCTGGATATCCAATTACCCCAATTCCATTCGGTTGAAATTAATAATTTAGCCCAGCAATTACAAAATATTACCAAAGATAAAAAATCGCTGAGAGACATTCATCACCAGTTGCAAATCGCCAATAACTCCTTAGAGCAAAAGGTTGCCACACGAACCGCAAGCCTTCAAGAAGCACTCAATGCCAAGGATGAATTTCTACGCAACATGAGCCATGAAATCAGGACACCCATATCCAGTATTGAAGCTCGGACAGGCTTACTTCTTGATTTCTTGGAGAATTTTAGCCATGACGATATTAAAAAATCCATCGAAGATATCCAGCTTAACTCGCGAAGATTATTTCAACTGCTGAATGACCTTCTCGATCTGTCGAAACAACGGACAGGAAAAATGATCTATGATATGCAGGAAAATAATCTGCTGTCTGTCGTCGAGGAGATATCGGAGGAATGCCTGCCACTCTTCAAGCAAAAACATCTCACGCTGCAATTACAGCATCATGCAACGACCACCTTCGCACTATTCGATAAAATGCGTATCGGGCAAGTGGTACGCAATCTGCTTTCCAATGCGTGTAAATATACACCGACGGGAGTCGTTGTTATAACCCTCCATAATTCCGATATTGCTTATGAAGGGGGCAGAACCGTCAAAGGGGTGGCTTTATCCATTACCGATAGCGGTGTTGGTATTCCTGCCGATGAATTACAAAGTATTTTTCAAATTTTTGTGCAGAGCTCTACCACAAAACATGGTGGCGGCGGTACGGGCCTCGGTTTAGCGCTGTGTCAGGAAATTATACTGGCGCATCAGGGGAAGATATGGGCAGCGAATAATGATAATGGGTTAGGATCAACATTCACCTTTATTATCCCTATACAAGACTAGTTTTACTGCCCAAATTTAGGATAGATAATTTTCTCTTTCGGCTCCTGCCCACTGAGTACCATATCAATTAACGGATATAATTCTTTATGGCCATAGGGTTTTCCTAAACAGCAAATCGCCCCCATGGCGAGCGTCTGCTTAATATCTTCATGATCCGGCGTTCCCGTTTGCATAATAACATTAATCTTTTTACTAGCAAAAACGGGTTGCAATGCTGTCATAATTTCTAAGCCGGATAAATCTGGTATCATTAAATCTAATAATACCAGGTCATATTTATCGGGTGAATTTTTAATAAGTTCCAACCCATCTTTACCGGATATGGTCGTCGTGATTTGATAGTTTTTGAATGAGAGCATGAGTTCAAGATTTTTTAACCATGAATTTTCGTCATCAATCACTAGAATATGGGGGGATACCATAGAAACAACACAGATAGAATGCACTTTATATAATAAGTACACCATACTGTAAATATTTCAGCATTACAATTTTAAATTATATTATCTCATGCATCATAAATGATGACGAAACATACCATCAGTAAATATCTCTTTTATTATACCAATTAATTGCTTAAGCTCTAGTCGCAACCGACTGTTTTAAAGTCGATGTTGGCGACAACGGAGGAGAATTAAGCGAACATTGCCAATCGCCTTTCTCTTTTAATTCTTTATGTACTAGCTGACCGGCAATACGCATGGTTAGTATTGTACTTAGAGGCTCTCGGCATCCTTCCTCCATGAGAGCAAGGATATTATTACTGAGCGTCATAAAATCACTTACAAAACGATTCAGATTTCGCAGCGTTCCGGTAAGCTTTACGGAAACAGGGCATGGATCCACCGCCACCCCATGTGTGGTTAGATCGTTATAGCTACTGACAAACCGTGTTTCTTTACCCGAAGGATCCGCAGGATGCGGACATGTGATGCCAACATCGTGCTTTTCTTTTAGCCACAAATCCATTTTCATTACGGCATGATCCCTATTCTCATCCTTTCTGGTTTTAGCATCTTCAAAACCACGCCCCATAAAAATGTTCCGTAGGAAATTGCCTTTAATCATCGGTTTATCCTGGTGGACACGGTAATCCAATGCGATCGGAACAGATGGAAAAGTAAGCTGATAGTGATCACTATCCTGACATTTTTCCAATCTCGGCATGCAGCCGATAATCTCTGCTATTTCCGTCATATTACCATGAGTAAGTTTGTCTATATTAAATACCCTAGCCAATTCTGTCTGATTAGATAATTGTTCGTAATGCTCCTTAGAATCGGTGACTTTATCAATAAACCGCTTACGCTTGTACTCCACAGCCCCATTAGTGGCGATCGTTTCTCCTTTTGGCGTCATCCGTTGAAAAACATAGTGGCTGACATATTCAGTTGCTGTTAAGCCATGCTTATGGCTGGCAATCTCATCCGCCAGCGGTTTATTGATAATGGTTTGGATGCTGCGCTGCTGTAGCCTTAAGAACTGTGGCGGCAAAACCAGTGCGCGGTGAACAGTAAACGTATCATTTGCCGTTGCAGCTACTAGCTCACTGTGAGAAATAATTTTCCCCTGATGATCGGTTGTTCCCGAAAAATGCGCCCATATATTTTTTGTTGTCGCCAAGTGAAAAGCATTGTCAGGACCAACCACACAGCACGTCATTGCTAACGCCGTATCGTCCGTATCACTATAGTAAATCTCTCCGCGATAACCTTTTCTTCCACCGACTTCCTTTATCGCATTTACAATCAGGTTGATGGCATTATTATGCCGATGGTCCTTACCAAAACTATCTTTCGTATAATCATCAAGGATGAATGTCTTAAGTGTTTTAGCATTGGTGTTTTTTTCCAGCTTTATCGAAACAAAATGCCGGCGTTCTTCAATTAAATGACTAAACACCGCTTCCTTGTTATTATCTGTCAGGAATAAATATAATTGCGCGATTAAATCATGATGTCCAGGCACAGAATAGATATTAGCCGCATTGTCATAACGCACTATCCCTTCACGATTTTTATCCTGAGTCGCACCAGCAAGCTTTTGCTCCCGGCTGCGGCGTTTAATATCGATAAGTTCCGCAATAAGCGCCACGATATGCGGATTATTCGCCGTGCGCAAATCGCCGCCTGATGCGGTCTGATCATTAAAGGCCGCCCTGACGTAGTCCGAATAATCTTGTTTGCTAGAAGTGCTACTCGCACCGTGATGCTGAATAATTGCCTTGCTCATAATACCGGACTATATATAATTATTATATGGACTATTTATAGTTAGTATAGGAAGCCGTCCATCAATGCAAGAAAAATATGAACAAACCAATATAAATTTTAATGATTTAGAGAGAGTTCTATGATAAGGTTAGAAATAATATCTATTTTTAATCTGAAGTAACTATAATGAGCGCTATCCAACATAGTTTAAAAAAACAATTAGAGGTAAGCGGGTTTTCCGCAGGGATGCTGGCACGTAAAGCCGGTGTTCCTGTGAGTTCCATTAAAAACATCCTGCAAGGCAAGGTCGAAAATCCCCGTTTTGATACGATCAACGCCCTTGCGGAAGCACTTGGTGTCCCTGCTAAAAGTCTTATGTTATCTGATCATCATATTCCTGAAACTCCAAGGGCTCCATTTAACATGGATGATTTCATTGAAATGTTATCTATGCTCACACCCTTGCTCAAACAAACCACAGTGCAACTCACTAAAAAAGACACCTACTTACTAATGGATGAAATCTATGAATATATGAGTTTTGCTAAGCAACAAGCGGGCGGTATCTTATCGAAAGAAGCTCTGACTTCCTTTATCAACTGGAGCCTATGGCAACGTAAATCGTGAAATTCCTTCATTACCTACCACACCGTCAGTCATTTTTACTGCGCTTTCCTTTCTATATTGGCCTGACCGCGACTGTGATATTCTTGATCATTGCTTTATGGAGCGTTCAACAATATATCGCCCAGCAAGATAAAATTGTCACCGACCTAAAAACCCAAACGAATCAGCTTGAACGTAGTTATAATGTGCTTGTCGACCACACCTCATCACTCATGCAACTCATTGCCAGTCAAATTGATCCCAACCATACCGACCCTGATTCTATTGATAAAATACTTGCCAGATTCCGCTCTTCTCCCCAATTAGATAATATGTACACATGGACAACATTTTCTTGGGTAGACGCACGCGATAGGTTATCGGTCACTTCTTTTCTTGGCATCATAAAAAATCCGATAGATATCTCAACAAGGGATTATTTAGTACAGACTAGAAAAAATCCTGGAAAATTATTTTTAGGCTTACCCGTTATGGGCCCCATCCAAAACCATTGGATCACTCCTGGTGGGATAGGCATCGTAAACAATAACCACTATATCGGTACGGTAACCGTTGGCCTAGACACGGCACTGCTTGCCAATCATCTGCAGCATGCCATTACAGAGAACGGCATTTATTTTGTCCTGCTTGATAAGCACTATCATGAAGTACCAGGAATGCAGAGCGACCATCCTCTCACTATCACTCCCCCTCCCCCTGCCTCACTGCCGTATCTATCGCTCACCTCCCTCTCCCATCAGGATAGTTATTACATCACGGCACTAACCGGCTACCCCTATTATCTCTATATCGGTTATGACTGGCATACCGCTACCCGTGAATTATGGCAAAGTCTGGGAATGCATCTGGAGGAGATTGCCATCATCGGGCTAGTCATGCTAATCCTGCTCCGCATGATCTATAGCCATATAATCCGGCCACTGGTCGCACTATCCGAATCCGCCGATATCATTGCCAGCGGCGGTCATATTAAAAAACTGCCGCGTGGCCGCTCGTATGAGATGACCAATCTGGCAATCCAGCTCGCAAAGCTGCAACGCTTGATGCGCAAGGAACGGCAAATGATAACGAAACTCGCCGAAGCGCGGGATGTTGTCGCCATGTCAGATCACCTACGCGACCGTTTCGCAAGACGCATCAGTTTTGAGCTAAGAACCCCCCTTAACAAAATCGCTGAAACCATTGAATTATTGATGATGCATCATTTAGGAAAACTACCGCAGCCTCTTAGTGCCGACGAAGAACAGCAATCGCTGAAAGACGCCTATCAAGCCATGCTGCAGCTTCAACTTTTTACCCCGGATAAAGTAACATTGACTGATACTGACCCGGCAGCGCTCATTAAAGAAAGTATTTCTATCAAAGCCGCCGACGCCATGCATAAACAGTTGACGATCATCCAAGCGATTGATACAGCCCTGCCAACACTCCATACGGATGAGACAAAATTCAAGCAAGTCATCACCGGCCTGCTTACCCGTATCCTGGATTTCTCTCCAGAAAAAACAGTGATCCGTGTGAGTGCTACTACCATCACAGAAAATGGCAAGCGCTTCCTTTCTATTACCATCGATGATAACGGGCTTGGGTTTGATAATCAGATGCGCTCGAAATGGCAATCGCGATGGGAAGAAAGCGGTCTTGGCTTACGACCAGACGGTACCGATTTCTCACCGGAAATGATCACACGGCTATTAGAATATCTAGGCGGCACTATATGTTACGAGGATATCCCGGCGAAGGGCTCCAAAGTGAGCTTACGCTTTCCTTATGATGAAACAGAACCGCCGGCATCCTTCATTGAGTATTTATCCGCACGTGAAAATGATCTGGATGCCGATAATGTTATTCCCTTTAGCCGGAAAGACTAACTACACCAATTCCTTCAACGTCTGTTGAGGACGAGCCCCGATATGGCTGATGATTTCTGCCGCAGCAACGCTACCTAACCGGCCACATTCCGGTAATGGCAGGTTCTGCGTATAACCATAGAGGAATCCCGCTGCGTAAAGATCACCGGCGCCTGTCGTATCGACTACTTTAGTTGGGATCGGAGCGATTTTATATGTCTCATTGGCGGTAACAATCAGCGAACCCGAAGCACCACGCGTCAACGCTGCCAACTTACCAAGCTGCTGGAGTTGCTTGACCGCCTCATCAAACGGGCATTCAAACAGCGCGATGATTTCCGATTCATTGGCAAATAAAATATCGATATCCGATGCTATCAACTCTAAAAACTCATCCCGGTGACGATCAACACAGAAACTGTCGGAGAGGCTGAAAGCTACCTGGCGATGATGTTTTTTACTGATCGAAATCGCATGCTTGATTGCTTTAATCGTCGTCGGTTCATCCCAAAGATAGCCTTCGATATAAATAAGCCGGCTGCTTGCTATCACCTCTGCATCCATATCATCATTGGTGATATTTCCCGCCACACCTAAATACGTACTCATCGTCCGCTGTGCATCAGGCGTAATTACCACAAAACAACGCGCCGTACTTGCGCCTGCTTCCGCATAATCCGTATCAAAATGCACGCCTAGCGAACGTATATCATGGGCAAAAATACCGCCCAGCTGATCGTTCTTTACCTTACCAATATACGCCGTCTTCCCACCCAGCGAACTAATCCCCGCAATCGTATTCGCCGCCGATCCTCCCGAGGCCTCGACCGCCTGCGGTATTGTCTCATAAAGCGCCTCCGCCATTTGCTGATCAATCAGCGCCATCGAGCCTTTCACCAAATTATGTTTGGTCAGGAAGCTTTCCGGAACTTGCGCTAGAATGTCAACAATGGCGTTACCAATTCCGGTAACATGATAGATGGGTTCAGACATAGTATCCTCTCGTTTAGTATTACAATTTTGCTCTTGCATTAGCAGTAATAAATACATTTTTTGTTGTGTCAGCAATATTTTGCTCAGTAATATGACCTACTGTTCCTCGGTCTAATGAAACAGCAAAACGCTTATAGAATTTTTGGCCACTAATTTCTTGAGTTCGATTATCTTGTAATGCGGCTGCAAGTTCAAATTTAGGATCGCTAATAAAAATAAGATTGGCAAACGGATGATTAGGTTTGCCTTCCTTTTTCGCGTTCGCCTCATTTTCCTCATTCGCCAGCCTAAGATCATCCAGCGATTTTCCTGATAAAATATATCCAGGCTGTGCAGATTGTGTACATAACACGCTAATATCTTTTGCTGCCCCCGTACAACCTGCCGCACCGCACTCCTTAAAACCTTTTGGCAAGTCTTTGACCTTAGATGGAGGCGTTACGCCCGGCTGTACTAGCAATAACGTTCTCAGAAGTGATAAATCAACTTCTATCTGACTTGCAACACCAAACTTATCAATAGATAATGCTTGTAGTTTTAGGCTAGTAATTTTTTGCGGAGTATATTGCGACGGTGATGTTTCTTTTTCTGTATATTTTGATGTTGACATAATGCCCCCTAATCTTAATAAAATGGTCGGAACGACAGGATTTGAACCTGCGACCCCTAGACCCCCAGTCTAGTGCGCTACCAGGCTGCGCCACGCTCCGATTGGATGGGTTATAGCAGGTTATAGGCACTATTGCACTGATTTTTTGTGCCAGTCATATAAGATTCACCAAGCTCCGGCACACCAGCTAACTCTAGCCATTCATAAACCAGTCATATCAATGGTCTATCCAATGATTTTTATGGTCGGCATGAGCAAATGTTGGCGTTAGAGTTAGCTGACTGTGCCAGTGAGTTGGCACGATATTAGGCGCATTTTCCGGCACGTTCCGACCACATAATGCTTATACATATGACCACTATCTCACCACCTGCTACTCACCGCAAAGTCATTCGCAATGATTCAGAGGGAACACTCGTTTTATTTCTGCGTAAGGCATCGAAATTTAACTGGCAGTGTTATATCAAGCTCCGCAATAACGCCCGTTCCATTCGATTTTCCACTGGCGAGCCTGATTTTTGGCAAGCCAGTAAAATTGCGAGTGAGCGGTTTACCAAAGTCATAGCCAATCGCTGTAATGCGGATGTGCCGTTCCATAAACTTGCTGATGAATGGTGGGAGTATATAGCGAATGAGATCAAGCTCGGCGTCAAACCCGCTCACTACGTCAATTATAAGAGTCATGTACAGCGTTTTTTAAAGGGGTTCTTTGGAGAGAAGCCGGTCGGCGCGATTGATGATAGAGCAATTGAGGACTATACCGAATGGCGTCGAGCCTACTGGATCACTGGCATTGGCAAAGATATTGAGTACATCAGCTATGAGCGGAATGGAAAAATAGTGAAGTGTCCTGCTTCGTCATATAAAAAAGTACCATCCGATAAAATGCTGAATGAAGAAATGATGCTATTAAAGCAGATGTTGGCATTTGCGGTACGTAAAGGCTGGTTTAATGAGGCCAGTATTCCGCTTATCACAAAGAAGAAGCATAAAACTAACCGGAGACCTACGTTTACCGATATTGAAGTAAGGCACTTGCTACAATTTATGGATAAATGGGTGGCAGAGCCAGTGCAGCAAGCAATACATACCGAATATCGGCATCTCTGCCGCAGCTATGTGATTATCATGTTGAATAGCGGCACCCGTCCAGCAGAATTGCATGATACCTGTTGGCGTGATGTCGAACTTCAATACATCGATAATGATGGAAACCAGCAAGTACGGCTCGCTGTCGATGGCAAAACCGGCAAGCGACAACTGATCGCGTTACCTGCCGCCAGAGCTGGTTTCCAGCAATTATGGGATAGGTTTATTCTGAATCATCAGAGAGAGCCATCACCCGATGATCGAGTTTTCATGTTGCCTGACGGCTCCGTCATGCGTAATTTCCGAAGTAGCTTTGAGAAGCTGCTCATTGCAGCGGCTCTCACGCATAATATTCATAAGGAGCCATACAGCCTGTATTCATGTCGGCATTACTACGCTACTATGCAGCTAAAGAAAAGCATTAATATACATACACTTGCGATTAATTTAGGCACCTCTACAGAGATGATAGAGAATCATTATAGTCACTTAACACCGAGTATGGCTGCTCGCGAGTTGACCGCTGCATAAGCTGTATGAAGCATTGATAGGGTGCTATATAGATGCTCATATCTCTCACAAAAATTATTTTCAAAAATACCGGCCGTATATTTGACTTGGCCAGAATATATCGGGTATGATCCTTAATAGTTTCAGTGATTAAGAAATAACGATAAAAAATAAAGTTATGAAGAGCTGGAATGTATTTATTATTACAACTATTAGAGAAAATTAGATGGAATTTACGCTTGTTTATTTAGATGAATATGAGTTTATAAAAGAAGATGAAGATGAATATAATCCAGGCTTAGTAGAAATACGCGAGTTTTATTGGAATGCGCCTGGAATGAAACCCAGAGAAATAATCGAGGTTTCTAATGAGCTTTTTGAAAGGGCGCTTTATGACATAAAAGAGGACAATTGGAGGGGGGATTGTGATGGTGAGCTTGATCAGGATAGATATACTATTATCGATCTAAAGAAGGTTACAGCTGCAGATATTAGAAATATAATGAAACCCAATTATTTTGGTATAGAGATAGTACCTATAATGCCAAAGGAGTGTAAGGATTTTTTTGATTCGAGAGGGGTTAACCGATACTCCCAGCTATCGAAAGAAGACAAGCTATTATTCAAATCCTTACCCATACAAGATATGATACTATGGTATTTGGAGTAGCCATAATTTAGGCATAATGCTGGCATATTCGGCTCCTTAACTTGCCGAATATGCTGGCTCCTTATCGATCTCACCGCATGTTCGCTAGTGATTTTGCGCTGTAAAACTTTGCGTGCCGCATCCGTTCGCGTGATCTCTCAGCTATGAAAGAAGGTAGCAACACACTTGCAAGAGCATGGGATAGGTCTGAAGATATCGATTATTACCAGCCTGAAGGTTGGTGAATTAATAGCCACAAAGCCCTGAATTAAGATGATCAGCTTGCCATAAAAAAGTTTGCAGATTTATTGACGTATCTTAGTAATCTGGTATATGATTTTTTAATAATTTTAATGATTTAGAAATAATGATATTCAATAAAATTATAAAAATTAGAATATACTTAAAATAAACAATTTAACATGAGAAATAAAATGACAAAAAAAATTATCCATAAAATTACCCCTGCAATAGATATATCAACCTTCACTTCATTCCATGTAATGGATGCGGTAGCAATTGCTATACGATCTTTAACTCAAACGAGTGGAATTGTTCAAAATGTTGTAGTTTCACTTCCGGTTTTTAAGGCTATGGTTTTGCAAATAGAAGGGATGACACCTTCTATGTTTAGGAGAGTTATGACTAGTCATGAATTAAAATATATTGTTAAGCATATGCAGTTAATAATAACGGCTACTGCAAAAAAAGATGATGGTACATCGTCTACTATTAAATTAATAATCCAGCCGAAAGAATGCAAAAATTTTCTAGACGCGAACAATGCTAAGCGATTCGATGATTTAAGTGATACGGAAAATCAATTTGCATTTGTATCGGCGTATATGCCACAGCTATTTGACAACAGGGAATAATCTTATACAGCAATAGAACAGGCTATTATTTGTATGAGATAGCTTGTTCTATTGTGCCTTCCAATGAGAAAAGCAAAGGACAAATACAACTACTGCCCTAACTTTTATCTTCTATAAACCCTTATTATATATTATACAACTATGGGGGTAATGTGGTTCCTTACTTACCGAATATGCCTGATTCCTTATCAACCTCAGCCTCACCCGTCTTTTCCAGCAAGGTTTTGGCAACCGTAAGTTCGGTTTACACAAGCCATTTAGACTTCGTATAAATCGGTCACGCTATTCTTACCGTACTGAGACTTCAAGCAATTTCCGGCATTATGCTGAGCTTGCGCTTGAATAAAGCATTATTTTACTATGCTGGTCATAGAATCGAATCCATCATCAACCCGACCTTTAACTACATCAATTCCGCCAGCAAATTTTTCTTCGAGTTCCTTATTTTTATCAATAGCTGTTTGATCGGCACAATTGGCAGTACCATAATCGCCACCAGTCCAAACCTTTTTATCTTTTTTCCAGTCATCAATACTGGCATTATAAACACTCATAAGCTGATTAATGGCAAAACTTACATCACCATTATTCTCTTTCTTAACTCTTGCTAATATGGGAATTAAATGCTCTCCGATCGTGTTTGAACTATAACATTCTTTTGCCATAGCTGACACACCGCCCATTTCGCGGAACATATCTATAACAACAGACCCTCCCAAATCATTAATAATATCAGCCGGGTTTGCCTCATTCCACGCTGTCCCCGCCCAAACAGTTGTCGATGCCAGTATCATCGCTGTTGCCAATAAAATTTTTTTTATCATACGGAAACTCCCCATTTCATTTTAGCCACTTTGGTAATTTCGCTATCTGGCTCAGCGAATGCCCAATCATGCTCCAAGTAATTTTTAGCTGTCATTTCATTGCCCTTAATGGCAAACCAGAAAGAAAAAACTATCATCATAATACTGAATATTAGGTTTATTCCTGTTGATGCTAGTGTCTCTGGCATCAATATGCTTGCTAATGTGGAAATTGCCCATAGGACAAGTATAATCCCACCCCATATATTCAACCGGCGTAAAAAAAGTGGCAGCCCTAAAAAACCAGTGAAGAAGAATAGCGTCCAACTCCATCCAACCTTAACAAGTTTCAGTTCACCAGTTTTTGGATGCTTAAAAGCAATCTTCATCGTTTTTCTCCAAATACGCAATATTGAGATAATATAATATCGTTCATACGTAAGATTACGCCAATTGTCAACCGTTATGTTTATGACCCACAATGTGGGGATGAGTGATTTAAAAAAACAAATAGGGCTGCGTATAAAAGAATTGAGAGAGGCTAAGGGCTTAACTCAGTCGGCTATGGCAACGGAACTTCGCAAAAGCATTGAAACCATCTCCAATATGGAGCGTGGTAAGGTGTTGCCCGGTTTGCTAACTATCGATGAAATTGCCACCAAAAACGGCATCAGTTTACGTGATTTCTTTAATCTGCCTATGATCGCTGGCAGTGAAAGCCGGAAAGAAAATCTTATTCACACCATTAATCGCTTGCTGGCAGAGATGCCTGAGAAAGATTTGGATGTACTGCTGCCAATGATAAAGGCAATGGCTGAGCGTAAGTAAGCAATCTCATTGAGCAGCAGGTACAAAAGCAACTAGCGCGACTATATTTTGCGTGTGTTCATGCTTGTTTTATAGTCTATGGGAGCCTTTATCAACCAAAGAGAACCCCAAACATGCCGTTGGTATTAGCCGCTCATTATAAAACGTATGTACTCGCTATAATTAACTATGACGAACACGTTATCTAAGCGGTATACTGCGAAATTAAAATGCAGTTTGTTCTTCATAAACGCGCTAATATTTTGGCACATATCGCCATTACCGGCTTTATTCATTCCCAAACTGATGCATAATTTAATAAGACCTTTATATTGTATATCAGTAAGATAGAGTTTGTTTGGCAGTTCGCCATATTCTACTGCATGTTCCTCTATTTTATTATGACTCTTTACAAGCAGTGCATTATCTCTGGCTTTTCTGTCTGTGTAATGCCTGAGCTTCTTTATAATATATTTTAACATATGGTTCTTTCTCAGTTTAGCGATACGACTACGCTATGATAAATTATCGTTCCGCGTTATTATCGCATGTATCTTTTGAAGCCAGACTGTATCAGAATCAATGAAGCGCCGAGCAATCAGATACCAAAAAATAGCGGCGTCTTCGTCAGTATTAAATTCCATTTGCTCACCGTATTTACAGTCGCTGGATATGGAATGTTTAATGCTCCTTTTCCAGTAGCGAATATCGGACGTAACGCTGACCTTACGATTGCATTTCGGGCAAAGTGGCAAGTTATTGTTGGTCATTTTCTGCCTCTAATAATCAATGCCAAAGCCAGCTAACGAATAATCCCATAATGAACCCGCTACAGCCAACAAGGCCGTATACGATTATCATTGCTGATTTAGTGTTTTCGGGTTTTTGCGGCATATTCTCTCCTATTTTAAGAAATAGTCATAAAGAGAATGGCACTGAAAAGCGAGACGGGAATTATGCGAGTTAGACGGTGAGCTTTAATTTCAAAAAGTCCTCACTGCCATCTATAACGAATGCACCATTGAGATGCGAAATGGTGATGTCATAATCATTTTCATTTAATAAATCAGTCATCTGCTCATATATATTGCAGTCCGAATCATTTTTATGCAAACCGAGTGCTATACATGTTGTGAATAGCTTAAAATAAAGTGCCTGCTCAATATAAAGCCTGTTTGGAACCGTTTCACCAGTCTTCTGCAGTTCTTCGATATTTAATTTTTGTACGAGGGCATTATTATCCAATACTGATTTTTCTACGCGCTTTTCCATTTCTGCTATGCATCGCATCATTTTAATTTCCCGTTATCATACTGAATTATAGTATAAGTTCTATTTATTTGTATCTGCCTGCGGAGTAAATCTAGCTTGGTGGCAACATTAGGCAAAAAGGCAAAACTTTAACATCTAACCAATTGGAAAATCAACCTATTTTTGCTTGTAAGCAGCAATTAAATAATTTGATTTCATGACAAGGACATGTTACTCATAATTCCATGAGCTGCAAAGGTTCCGCTTAGCCGCTTAACACCGCTTAGGTATATTTTTTTTAGCTCTGCTGTCGGAATCACGGCATTTTTAAACAAACAAAATAGAGTATATTTAATCATGAAACAAATAGTAGAAACAGTTGAAGAAAAAAACGAAGTGATTCCCGGCGTAATTTTTGTTGCGCATATAAAATCTCATGTAAAGGGACATGGAACAAAATTTTATATGGAAAATGGACGTGGTGGGGAGAAGGAAATCATACATTTATATCTAAACGATATAAAACGTGGTGTAAAAAGGCATCGCTTAAAGGATAAAGTGCTAGATGAAATGGCTCGCAAAGGTGTTCCGCTCTTATCGTTTGATGATGAAAAAACCCTGATTGACTTTGTAACGGGTTATAGAACTAAAACATCGTCAGATGTTGTAGTATATGACCAAGAAACAGTCTGCAATTTAACAAAAGAAAATATCTGTGATACACTGCGTAATTATATTGATAAACAGGATTGTGCAGACCTTACTATTGATAATTGGCGTTCTTCTTATGAGGAGGAGGAATGGGATCAAAAAATTTGGCTTAAGACGAGTCGCCAGAATGAAAAAAATGATAGGTTCTTTATACCTATTCCCATTTTCACCTCTCTTTTTGCTGAGAATGATGTCAACCCGATATGCGATATTTTGATAAAAGAAGGTATTCTTGAAAAAGGAGGGAATGGTTATCGAGCACAGTTACCATTTAGAGGGGAAAACCTCTATCGCCCGTATTTCTATTGCATTAAAAAATATGATTTAAATCTTACCGGACAATTTATGGATTTGATGGCAGATACAGTTATAGAGGAACTTGATGGAGAGGTTCTAAGCGATGAAGCTGCTAATAACAGTTTAGAAAACGAAACGCAGGATGAGATAGAAATAAAGGCATCTGCGAGAAAAGCAAAAGGGTAAAATAAAACTGCCAACTCACTGGCACAGTCAGCTAACTCTAACGCCAACATTTGCTCATGCCGACCATAAAAATCATTGGATAGACCATTGATATGACTGGTTTATGAATGGCTAGAGTTAGCTGGTGTGCCGGAGCTTGGTGAATCTTATATGACTGGCACAAAAAATCAGTGCAATAGTGCCTATAACCTGCTATAACCCATCCAATCGGAGCGTGGCGCAGCCTGGTAGCGCACTAGACTGGGGGAAGAAACCTATACGTCAGAAGTTGCCGATAATCAGCTACTTATTTCAGCCCATTCCCGCCACTGTGCCAACTACCACCGGACAAACACCCCATAACGCTACAACAACTCGACTGCTTTTCTGAGCATGGTATCGTTCACGTCAATATATCTTTGGGTGGTATTGAGTGATTTATGCCCAGCTAAATGCTGTAGTGTTCTTGCACCAATGCCCTTTTCAGCAAGTGTAGTAATGAATGTGCGTCTGCCAGAATGTGAGCTTGCGCCATCAATGCCAGCTTGCTTGTATAAGTGACAAAGCAGTTGCACCATAGTATTAGCTGAAAAGGGCTTATTGCTCTTCTGGCTGCGTATAAGGGGCAAATAGGAGCCATTAGCTGGCTGTGCTTTCAAATAGGCAGTGATCTCTTTTTGCAGTTTGGAATTGAGAAAAATAATACGGCCTCTCTTGCCTTTGGTCTGGTCGCTGCTCAATCGAATTTCATCTTTTACTTTACCATCAGTACCAATGACGTCAGTCATATTAATTGAGCAGATTTCTTTTGCTCTGAGGCCAGCATGATATGACAAAAGAACTGCCAGCCGGTTTCGTTCGGCATGCTTACCGGCATCAATTAATGTGAGTACTCGTTTCATTTCTGTTTCAGTGATTACACGGGCTTGTTTCATGTGAGAACCTAATGATAAGTTGTGATAAATAGATAATGTGATGTTATTTTTACTGGGCTTGTTGGCTTGTTGATATGACCCCATACAGACAGCGGGTTTGAGCAGGAATGTCATAGTTTATTTATTCTATTAGGTTATTGATCACAAATCAAATAAAGAGGCCGACCACTCGTTTTTAGGAGCCAGCTCATTAAAAACTGGGAAAGGGGGGAATGATAGCTCGGTAAAAAAAGCCGCGAACGAGTAAAAAGAACAAAGAGGGGTTTAGGTGCTACTTTATATTACTAATAATATACTATTAGCATTCTAAAGTAGCTATAAAACCCCTTCTGTTCATATGCCACTTGTGATATAATACGTTCGCGGCTTTTTGGCATCAGGCGGCGCAGGTTTAGGACTGTCGCGCTTTTGTAGTGAATAGGGTTTTTTAGAGGTTTAGGATTTGATTGATGGTTGATAAAAAAAAGCAAGAAGAGAAAGCAGAGAGCTTTATCCCAACATATTTGAAGAAAATGGATGGTTTTAAAAAAATAATAACTGCATCTGATTTAGATGATGATGTTAAAAAGAAAATCAATGCTTCAATCGCTACACCTAATAATGAATTTTTCGCTATTCTATATAATAGAGATAAGCTATGTAATCGCGCGAATGGCTACTATGTTTGTCTGACAGACAACGATAAAAGAGTAGAAAAAAGGCATCATTATTTCACAGAAGAAAAGCTTAAGGATTCTTCTAATCACCAACTTCAGGAACAATTTGCCCTTTTCACTAATGCAATGTTATTTCCTGAAGGACAGATTAGTGATTTGGAAGATGCCAGCGCGCCAAGCTTACGGGTGACTAATTCAGGCCTATATGTTCACACCATAGAATATGATGTCCCTAATCTTACGGATAGGGAGTGGAAAGAAATACGCGCTATTGGCATTGAGGATGGTATAATTTCGCCCTCAATTTCTAAGCAAGATGAAGATAATCTTAGAAAGGAATATAACAATAGCCTAGCTAATAGCGACCCGAAGGAGTTTTTACAAAAGCAGATACGTTGGACGATAGCTATTGATGGGCAAGATAGCATGATGGAGCAGCTATATAATAAGCTTTGTGCTTATGAAGATTTTCGCGGTATTTGTGCTGTTTGGAGTGGACGTACATCTATTCACCTGCATTTTATTTTTGACACAACATACCTTAATAAAAAAGCGTTTAAACGGCAGAACGTCCCTTTAGAATACCCCGCCATTGAAACCAGCGAACAATTACGTGAAGGCTTTAAGGCTGCTTGGACTCAACTGGATATCATCGTTTCTGGTTTTTTAGCTGTGGGATCAAAATCAGATAAAAGTTTAAAATACCCTGAAACTTTTCGGCGGTTGCCTTGGGGAATACGGGAAATGGATAAACCAAGTCCGATCTCTGGTATTAAGCTTAATGATCAAGTACCACAAGCAGTCTTTTTTTCTCATTTCAGGGCTGCGTCCAGAAAAACAGACGGAACACCATTTAAACTTTTTCACGACCCATTTGAATTTCTTGAGGCTACAAAAGAGTCATTCGGTAGGAGCAAAAATGGGTTGCAGAAATTGCCTAACAATATCAGCAATATTGATCATCACGATGCTTTCATTGATGAGGTAAACACTATTTTTAGAAAAACTCATGATTGCGCCTACCCCATGGCAAAGAGGGCTGAAATAATTGATGGTGCTGTCAAAATTTATTTTGCTAACCATGCTGATGATCCGAATCCCGCTTCTGTAATGATTGGGGAATATAGTACTATTTTGCTTCAAGGCCAAATACCTTACGAACAAAATTACTTCAAGTTCCCTATTTCAGCTAATCAGCTTTTGATCGAGTTCGTTAATGGGAACTTAGCCAATATAGAGCCGCCCTTTATACTGACAGAAAAAGAGAAAAAATATGAGAAAGAAATAATAGATAAACTTCATCAGCTATCGTCATTAGGGGACATTCGCAGGGAAGCTCAGACCATTATAAGGAAACTACCTTATGAAGAGGGTATTACGATTTTACTAACGCCTGAAGGTTTAGGTAAAACATCGACTCTGATTGATGAACTTGTTATGACTCATGCCCCTACTAAAGGGCTTAGCAATAGACGTTTATTTTATTGTTTAGCTTCTGCTAGCTATGCACAAAGCAAAGCTAAATGCGCCGAGTTTAATAATCGATACGCAAAACATGGCTGGAAAGGCGTTGTTCTTTATTCGTTTAACGATCAATTAAAGGCGGCCTCAGAAAAGCTTGGTGTCTCATGTCCTACTGCTAACTCATTTAATGGCACTTATGCAAATATGATGCAAGCAGTCTATGCAGAAAGACCAGATATTGTAGAGCAACTTGAGGCTTATAAAAAAGAGTTTAATCAGGCCATTAAAAGGGCGGAGAAAGTTTTTATTTTCTGCGTTCACGATGTCGTAAAAACATGGCAGGCCGCATGGGGAACGCATAGCTGGATTAGCCCTAATTTCCAAAAGGAATGTACAGATTATTTAAAACTGAAAATGACTAACACTACTTGGATGGCGAAGAAAAAGTCTCTTCAAGATTGGCTGCTTTTTTCTACTGTCATTTATGATGAGATCAATCAGCGTGATTTAGTATCCGAGGAGGAAAAAATCATAGTTGATTGCATAGTAAATAACTGCAAAAGAATAGAACTGGCAACGAATAAAAAATTCACTGAGGAATCATTAGGTAGCCAAAGTAACTTATTTAATTTCTTTGATTTTAGTGTGTTGCCAGAGAAGTATCTCCAACCTAAATTTGATGACTGCAAAAAAATCTTATCGGAAGGGTATTCAACCAAACACTTAGTAACGATAGATCCAAAAGAAGATTTAATAGCGCCCTTCAATTCTAAATGCATATATGGCAAACAACTAGGTGATCAGTATTATGTTAAGGAAAATGATTGGTTTTATGAGGTGCCATTTACACTGATAATGCTTACCACAGAGGAATACCTATATGAAATTTTACAGAAAATCGCCATGCTTTATCCTGCAAAAAGAGAGCGGCTTACTTTCCTAAATATGTCGGACTATATTACATTGCCTGCTGATTCCAGCCGCGCTTTAGTACAGGTTCATGAGGGAGCAACTAAAAACGGAGATATGAAATATATTGCCAAAATTATTAAGGCAGCGCCTGATGCCGTCCTTATTTCTAATATGCTAGAAGATGTACAAAATCATATGGGCGCAAGAGGACGCAATGAATATGAGGATAAAAATGTTTTCAGTATATATAACATGCCTAACGCTGGAGAATATGGTAAATGCTTGGCTGTAGGGAAATATTTCGGGATAAAGACCCCATACCGTAAAAAGCTTTTAGCTACATGGAATCAGACATTAGGCCGCAATCTCGGTTTTCGTAAAAGCAAGATTAAGTCTACGGAACATGTAGTATTGGTGAGTCCAAAGTTTTGGCGGGAATTCTGGCGTTACTTAGTTTTGCATTCGCATTATTGCTTCAAAAGAGCGTGATAGAGTAGACGATGACGACTCTTCGAGAGAAATGTCTGCTGCTATTGCTTGGAAAGCAATTCCTATCTATTGATACGCTAAACATTATTGTTTGAGGTACCTAAGTCACTTTTGCTTGTCTTCTTTACACATTTGCCTATTCTAGGAAGCGATAGTGATTTAGGCTATGCTATCAAAACTTATTATAATGTAGGATGTGTTGGGTAGGGCAAGGTGATCAAGCAGCAGTTAGATCTTTCTTCAATCTCTTTTTCTTCTGAATACCGAACTGGTCAAACAGATATGGTAGAGGATTTTTATGCTCCTTGCCTCAGGAATGCATTTTTCTATGATCGGGCAGTTGGCTTTTTTAGGTCAACAGTTTTTCTGCTAGTAAATGAGGAAATTGCAACATTTGCTATAAGAGGAGGGAAAATTAGAATCATATGTTCACCTAATCTTAGTGAGAACGATATCAAGGCTTTGAAAGATGGATATCATTTACGCGAACAGTTAGTACATTTATCTATAGAGAAAGAAATTGATGAATTACTCTGTTTACATGAGATTAGTAGTCGCACAGTTGCTTTGGCAACTTTAATTTCTCTTGGAATACTTGACATAAAAATTGCTATAAAACCAGATTCATTTGGTATGTACCATGAAAAATTAGGAATCTTTAGAGATAACAGTAAAGCCGTTAGTTTTAAAGGATCTGCAAATGAAACGTGGAATGGATGGCATCAGAATGGAAATTATGAATCAATTGAAGTTTTTTGTTCTTGGAAACAATCTGGTGACTCAGATAGAGTAAGTCGTCATATAGAATATTTTGAAAAATTATGGAATAACGATATTCCAAAAATTCAAATATATGATTTCCCTGCCGCTGCTCAAGCCAAACTTTGCAAGATAGCCAAGGATGATATTGAATCCATAGATTGGGGTAGCTTTAAGCAAAAAAAGAAATCGATCTCAACTAGAAAACCGTTCGAACATCAATTAAAAGCAATTGAAAATTGGAAAGCCAACGGAAATCGAGGCATATTTCAACATGCTACAGGTAGTGGAAAAACTTTTACAGCAATTACGGCTTTAAGAGAACACACCCTTTCAGGGATGCCTGTATTGATACTTGTCCCCAGTAAATTATTACTCAGGCAATGGACAAAAGAACTGAAAGATGAAATTCCAGAAGCGATTATTTTAAAGGCGGGGGATGGTAATAATAGCTGGAAAAAAGCAAATATCCTTAAAGATTTTAGCATAAATGACAATAGTTTAGAGCCAAGAATTATTCTATCCACTATGCAAACTGCTTCATCTCAAAATTTTATCGAAAAAATTGTAGGAGGGCAGCATTTAATGTTGGTTGCTGATGAAGTGCATCAAACAGGAAGTCATGAGAATTCTAAAATTTTTGATATTAATGCAGGAAAGAGATTAGGATTAAGCGCGACACCTATTAGATATGGGGATCCCGAAGGAACACAAAAAATGTTGTCTTATTTTGGCGGGGTAGTAGAGCCTATCTTTACTCTTGCAGATGCTATAAAATCCGGCAGGTTAGTTGAATATGAATATCATCCCTATGAAGTACATTTAACCGCTGATGAATCAGAAGAGTGGAAGGAATTAAGTAATCAGATATCAAGAGAAATCGCCAAATCTCCAAAAGATAATAATGGCAAATGCCAAATGAGTATACGCGCTAGGATGCTACTGATTAAACGATCTCGAATTGCAAAAAAGGCAAAAGCGAAAATTGCATTAGCTGAGAAAATTTTTTCTACAGAGTATGCCGAAGGCGACAAATGGCTTGTTTATTGTGAAGATCAGTATCAACTGAGCATAATATTCAGTAAATTGAAAGAATTGGGTCTGCATGTCAATGAATACCATACTTCTATGAGTTCTGATATGGATGCTACACTTGAATGGTTTAAAACACATGGCGGTATCCTCGTATCTATAAGATGTTTAGATGAGGGGGTTGATATTCCAGATATAACTCATGCATTAATTCTTGCTTCTTCTCAGAATCCAAGGCAATTTATCCAAAGGAGAGGGCGTATTTTACGTAAAGCGCCGGAAAAATTAAAAGCTGTGCTTTATGATGCTATAGTGATACCAATTGATTTAGAGAAAGAATCCGAACAGACATCGCTAGTAAAAAGTGAGTTTTGTAGGGCAATTGAATTTGCTAAAGGGGGAATAAATAAATCTTCCTCTGTGCACTTAAAAAAAGTAGCCATTGATCTTGGCCTGGATATTGAAGAACTAGCTAAAAGTGGTACAGAAGAGGAGATAGCATATGACTAACGATAGAACAATGGATGTCCTTTCTCGGATACAACAAAAAATAGCAACCGAAATTCCCTTGGATTTAATTAAAAAATGCTATGAAACGGAAAAGAACTTTATCTTCGAAAAAGATAGAAATAAACCTATGGAAATATTAAAGCAATTGGTAGAGCAGTACGTCGAAAGTGAATCAAATCATTGAGTGAAAAGCGTGAGATTAATTGAAGCGACAATAAAAAATTTTATGCCATATAAGGGCGAACAAAAAATTGTCTTTCCTTCAGAAGGGCAACAAAATGTTATGCTCGTATTTGGAGATAATATGCGTGGAAAAACCAGCCTTCTAAATGCCATTAGATGGGCATTTTTTGGCAGAGCATTAGGTCGGCATTTAAAAATTATAGCGCCAATTGATATTGTGAATATTGACGCCACTAAGCAAAATGATTGGAATGTAGCTGTTAATATTCGCTTTGAGAACGATGGACATGAATATGACTTGCGACGCAATATGCAGCCTAAACCAATGATATATAAACCGCGAACAAGTAATGATTTTAGTTTTGATGTTATGCTCAGAAAAGACAGTAATGTTCTAAGAGGGGATCAAATTCCTTATGAGCTTAATCAGATTATTCCTGAAGATATCGCACGGTTTTTTCTTTTTGACGGAGAACTTTTACAAGAATACGAAATGCTTTTAGATGATCAAGATGAACAAGGAAAGTCCATTAAAGATGCAATCGAAAAAGTTCTGGGGGTACCTGCTTTATTAAATGCTCGGAATGAATTGGGTACCCTCCTTAAAGACGCTTTAAAAAAGCAAACAAGTGACACACAACACATTGAGGGAGTACGCCGTCAATCTGAAGAACGAGGAAAATTAGAGTCGTTACGAGAAGATCTGGATGCGGATTTAAGAAAGCTTCAAGAAGAGTTTGATTCATGTCAAAATCAGGTGGAAATGCTTGATCGAGAACTGGAAGAAAGCAAGACTATTCAGGCAGAGAAAACTAAACTTGATAATTATCAACAGGATCTCGATCAAGTATCTAAACGACAAGAAAACTTACAACAAAACAAATTGTTATTATTAAAAGATGCATGGAAAGATTTAGTCCAGCCCAAATTACAGTTTTTTCTAATAGATCTCGAAAGAAAAAGAAATTCATACCAAGATGAACAACGTAAGAAAAACTTTATTGAATCGCGCATTGAAAGCCTTGAGAGTATACTTAAAGAATCTCAATGCCCAACTTGCGAACAACATATTTCTTCAGAAAAGAAAAATAGCGTTGGAAGCGAATTAGGTAGTCTACAAGCTTCTTTAAAAAAATACGAAGATGATGTTAATAAGCTTGGTAACCTAAGTGAGCAAATAACTAAATTATCCCGTATCAAACCATCAGGTGCCGGAGACAATATTCTCAATATTGATACCGAATTAAGAAAAAACAGCCTTGAGATTACAAGGATTGACAATGAAATTGAAGAGCTTAATGAGAAATTAAAGAATCATAATACTGCTGAGATTTCAAGAAAATGGAAATTGCGCGATGATCTCTTGAAATTGGTCGGGACAGTCGAACGTGATATTAGAGATCAACGGATAGCAATCGACGAGAATGAGCGGAAACAGGCGCTCCTAACTAAACAGATCGAATCAAATGCAGATGCTCGCGCTCAAAAAAGTTCAAAACTTGTATCAGCGTACACCCAATTAAAAAATATTTTCTCTGAAAGTATCAATGCTTTAAGAGACGATCTTAGGCAGAATGTTGCAGACCTTGCCACGCAAGCCTTTACAGAGCTTACTACTGAGCCTACATACAAAGGTCTTCAAATCAATGAAAGTTATGGACTGACTATTGTTGATAGAGAAAATAGAGAAATTGCACAGAGAAGTGCTGGCGCTGAACAAATTGTTGCATTAGCTTTAATTGATGGCTTAAATCGCACGGCACGAAAAACTGGTCCAATTATAATGGATACCCCCTTAGGACGATTGGATTTAAAGCATCGAGACAATGTTTTAAAATATTTGCCTAAGATGGCTGAACAGGTGATTTTATTAGTTCATGAGGGAGAAATCAGAAAGGATGAAATTATTGATTCCTTACGCATGAGAATTGGTTGTGTGTACAATATAGAGCGTATTAGTTCATCAGAATCTAGAATAGTGAAGGAATAATAATGTCTATAGAAATGGATAATGAGCCAAGAACTGTTGGGCTTTCACACGAAACAAAAACGAAATTAGATCGTCTGAAATCCGATGGACATTTCCTAGAAATGATGGATGCGTATAAATTTGCAATTGGATTAGCCTTAGCAAGTAGCGCTATTCATCCTCCTCTAAAAAATACAACTACTTTCGTCAATGTAGGATCGCTTGATAGTGATAGAGCGCTGTATGATATAGTAAAGCTACTGCGTGATGAAGCTGATGAACCTGTATACAAAACTGCTGAACGTCTTGCAGAATGGGGAATAAATGAGCTTTATGCACAAACAGAAAACGGTACCATTGATTTTTCCGCAATATTATTAGCGGTAAATCGTGTTTAATTAGGATGCAGAAATAGTGACTCCAATCCGTATATATCTTGCTATACTCCGAATCAACAATGAGTGGGATTATCTTGTATACAGAGATATAGAAAGTATACGAGATGCATGGACTAAGAATTTAATTTTAGAAAAATGGCAATTGGCTGTTGTACATGTTGGATACGATAGGCCTGATTATGACTCAGAGACTCTTCTTGAAATCATTTCTGATATAGAAAAGCCTGTTTTTTTAACTGAAGCAGCTCGGTGGTCTTTGCCTGTACGATATGCAGTTTGCAGCAACAGTCCTGTAGCATGCTGCACCTTTCTAAATAGAATAGTAAAATGCCCAATTTATTTAACTCTAAATGAATGGGGTTATGCTATTGACGAAGCAGATTTAAATATTGATAGTGTTAGTTCCAATATTAAAGATGAATATGCTGAGAATCTTGCTGAAGGATGGCTTAAAATCTTGCTGGAAGATAATTCAGAATTAGCTAATAAACTTTTTCAGAAAAAGATTTTTTCAGAAGAAGAATATATAAAGAGACGCATGTACCTCGATCCTGATGTATTGGAAAAAGCAGATAATTATCGATTTAATTATTTTTATAAGCATATGTCTTCAGAGGATACTTCCAATCCATTTGCTATATTAGAAATAGCTCCAACTTGGTTATTGGATTGTCATACAAGTCGTGTAAATCCCACTGTAAGGCTCCTAAATGTACTTAAATCTGAAAATATCATCTATATTAGAGATTTACTAAATTACTCAAGTGCATCACTTCTTAGACTGCCAAATTTTGGAAAAAAAACTCTAGTTGATCTTGCAAAGTCATTAACCTCAACTTATCAAGAGTTTAATCAATCCACTTCATTATTGACAGATGGGGTAGCTGATATTACCCTTTTTGATCACTTAACAAAAACTTTAAGTTCATTACCAGAAACTCCCAAAAAAATAATAATAGCTCGACTTGGGGCAGATGGGAATAATCCCCTAACATTGCAGCAGTTAGGAGATGTATATGGAATAACAAGGGAGCGAATCCGCCAGATAGAAAAAAAATATCTTCTAAAAATTATTGAACGAGAATCTTGGGATAATGTTTTAATAGATAAAATTGAAGCATTGCTTCGCAAGCGAACAACTCCTCTATATCTGGATATGCTTTGTATTGAAGATGAATGGTTTGCAGGGTTTTCTCAAAAACTAAATTATCTAGAAGAAATAATTTTACGATTCTCTGAGCAGAAAATGTCTATAATTACGTTCAATAATCGAAAAATTATATCAAAAATAAATCAAGATAATTTTGATAATGCACTACAAAATATTCGCCACCTACTTGAAGAGAATATTCAATCAGGCTGGAGTAAGTCGCACATTATCAATCTTGTAGAAACTAAAACACTTGGTTATGGTGCGCCTGAATTAAGTCAAATCATTTTTGACTCTTTTATTGATAATTTGCATTTTATAAAAACTCTTGATGATGAGATTTTGATAGGAGTAGGACGGTCTACAGAAAGCATGATAATGGCGGTGCTGGAAAACATGAATACCCCTGCACATTACTCGGAAATCCATCATCGATTACTTGAAACAACAGATAAGACTATCGATGTTAGGAGAGTTCACGCCATCTTAACCGCCAATCCTCTAGCTAAATTATATGATAGAGGAACTTATGGATTAAAAAAGCATCTAATGATTGCGCCTGAGGATGCCAGTAAAATCCTTAGCCTGACAGAAGAGTTAATTAATAATGGACCTCCCCAAAAACAATGGCATCTTGATGCAGTACTTCAATCATTATTGGAAAATAATTATGACATGCCTGATGAGCTTAATACCTATAATTTAGGCGTTATTTTAGAAGAATCCAACCTCTTAACATCCTTAGGAAAGCAAGTATGGGTTTCAAAATATCAAGAAGGGTTATCAGCAAATGATAGAATTCAGACAATAGATATCTTTATTACTATTCTAGAACAAGAAGGAAAACCTTTAACTGTCCAAGAATTGATCGATAAAGCCTCTACATATAGAGGGATAAAGCCTAGTATGCAAATTCACCCTAATGAAATTCTTATTAAAATCTCTGCAAATATGTGGGGGTTATCTTATAGAGACCTACCACTTCCGAAAGAAAAAATTGCCGAATATCAAGATATACTTTATTCACATCTTACTGATGTTGATAAAGGAATACATATATCTGAATTAAGCGTTTTGTTTATTAATAACAACATTCCATTACCTAGCTATGTTGATCCATATATATTTCTGACTTTTAGTTCTCTTGACGCCAGATTTAAAGTGTGGCATGGACAACTTATAGGCTTGTCTTCATGGACTTCTCCAAGAAGAGAAACTGTTGCCAGTGCGTTTAGAAAAGTATTTGAAAATTTAGATAAACCTACCTCATTGGATATTATTTACCATAAGGTGGAAAATATTTTAGGAAGATCGCTAGATAAGATGACAATATCTGCTGCTCTGTGTTCTAATGGCGGCATGTATGATAAAGAGAACGAATTATGGCTTAATCCTAATTTGGTGTTGCAGTCCGATTTTTTAGATTAATTTCTAATTTTATATATTTTCTGTTGTGGAACATGGAGGATAAATTTCATAAGGTTTGCTTCTTTTCTTTATAATATCTTGAGTTATAAACCGTCCTCTTGCACCTTCTAAATAGGTCTTTTCCATTTCGCAACAGATCCATTTTCGACCCAAACGCTCTGCTACTTCTCCAGTTACACAAGATCCCCCGAAGGGATCAACAACCATATCACCTTTATCTGTAAGCAATCTAATAAAATATTCCGGCAACCCAGAAGGAAACCTTGCGGGATGAACAGTATATTGGTTATTTCTACAATATTGTTGATAGGTGCTATTTGATTCTGTATTTGCTAATGCAATAAGATTGGGGGGAATAGCTCCACCATTATCCTTACCAAACTTATCTGAGATATCATGTCCAGAAGGTCGTAAATTTCTCGAATAACCATTCTTAAGAAGTTTTTTCATAGAATCACTATAAGGGGAGAGAATCTTGGTATTGTCGGCTTTTGGATTGTGTGTTGGAGATAACCACCAAACACAATTCACTGCATCCTTTACTCTACACCTTTTCACATTAACCCACTCTACAGGGGTAGGAAGTTTAGAAGGATTCCACCAATAGTGTTCTTGCGCCAAATGGAATCCATATTCTTTACACAGCATGAGCAAGAGGTCAAAATGATAGAGGGAACGTACAGGGCTACCTTTTAGCCAAGCACCCCCAATATCAATCACTAGACTACCTGTTGGCTTTAATACCTTTTTGAAACCTTCTGCAAAACCTCTAAACCATTTTAAATATTGTTCTTCTGTACGATTACCATAAGCTTTTGGTCTTGTTAGGCCAAATGGCGGAGATGTCATAATTAAATCGACTGATTCACGATCTAAGATATCATGTAATAATCCAAGTGAATCACCATGATATATTTTTCCTAAATCAGTTTCATGAAATAATTGGGGGAACTGTTCATATTCGTGGGCAGATATCTTTGATGAGCTATGCTGATTGTTATCGCTAACATTTTTTTCGTGAAGATAACGAAAATACTCGCTAATAGTACCAAAACCTAATTTAGAAATAGCAAGGGCAGCTTCCGCACGTTCAATCTCCGTTAAACGTATATTCACTACACTTTCTCGTTTTAGCATATTAGTTTTATCATAAAAATTAAATCAAATAGTTTGTCATACAAAATTACAATAGCTCCTCAGCTTTTGTATGACAACAACATTATTCATTTTATGGTATATTGAGCTTATTAAGTATATCTACAGAAGCAATCTGAAAATTACTATCTTAGAAAATCTAAAAAATGTCTCTTATACACCCGTCGCCTTTCGAGAATTGGAATGCTTTGGGTATAGTAAATGTTTAGAGCCAGAGAACTCTATTCTACACTTAGATCCATATTTTTTGTATAGTCATACATCGCCAGCAATTCTGCTGCTGCATCAGGACTTGCCTGAATAATTCTAGCGTAATGATTCCTCATTTGCGTGAGCAAGGCTTTTTTGCCACTGGTAGCGCCGCCGTATAGTTCCTGCCATTCTTTGTGGGTTTCTCTAACAATATCTGTTGTGCTGTGTTGAGGTGTTTCTGTCATTGTTTCTCTCTGATAAGCTGATCTATAAGCCAAATAATAACAGAAAAAGATAGCGCAGCAATTATTTTCGATAACCACGCTAATATAGCTCAATATGCCCCCCAATGTGCAACTGACTATCCCATACTGTATCGGTGCCTACTAACGCCCTAATTGAGCAATGCAAGCGTCATAGCTATGAAAAATATTGCCGCTCCATATATTCCGGTGTATAAGTGCATAAAGTAATACTGGAAATGAAAATGGTGATAGGCAAGATATTTTTATGACTGTTACCCCTAAAAAACGTCCGCTCCTTCCCATCCGTGATTTAGGGGGATCTTTTCAAATTAATAATCCAGACGATGGAACGCCTATCAGAGAGATGTTCTCACTCGGCATCAGTCTTTTGATGATTACTGATAAATGCACATACAAAATGCAGCTTGCTGATCAAATTGATCCCGAACGTAAAAATCCAAAGTTGCCACCTAATTTCCAACAGAAGTTATTTGATCATGGTATAAAATCAGAATTAATATGTCATACACTTTTGCATGCAAAGACCATGTTCCGAAAGGAATTTCAGACAATAGATACTGATAAGGCACGGCACCTTTCATTTGATGCCGTAAGTGATCTAATTGCTATGGATGAGGCTGCTCAAGCATTCAGCGCCAGTGAGCAGTCTGCAATAGAGAAAGTACAGAGTCTTGAAAGAAAAGATTTATCGTTGACAATTCCTACAGTCGGTAATGTACGAGCAGACTGCAAAACTTTCTTCCAGAAAGCTCATCATTTTACTTTATCATTACTAGAGATCGTCCGATTATTTTATCCTGAAATGAAAAAGAAAGATTGGGATGATCTATTAGAATTAGTAAAATCAAAATATGGCGAGAGCGACTATTTTTATAAAGTACTAGAAATTGAGGTTCCTAGATTAAAATTAATTTATGCTACTCGAAATTGCCTTGATCACCAAAATGTAAAAGGCGTTATTACTCGTGATTTTGAACTACAAGCGGACGGAACAATTATGCCCCCTACAATAGAGGTGAACCGGGACGGAAATGTTTTAGATCGATCTTCGATTTCGTTGCTTATGGAATTCCTAACGACAACATTATTAGATGCCTTTGAAATGATAACGCTTCATATGTGTAGTAAAAATATCCAACCTTTTGCTGGGTTACCGATGACCATTGCGTTGTTGTCAGAGGAATATCAAAAAGCTTGGTACGTCAGATTTGCATATGGGTCATATTACCAAGGGCAATTCGTACCTTGCGGTTAATTTATGGTGTATTAAAGGATAGTAGATGATTGATAACGTAATGCTGAAAAATTTATTGGCTTCCAGTTTGATACAAGGTGATTTTATGCTTGCATATATTGAAAAAATGCGATCAGAACCACTTTTTAAGCAATTTCATGATGAATTCTATGAACGATATGGCCGTTCAATCAAAAAAGATGAACAAGTATTATTTACGCCAGCAACTATTTTAGGGCAGGCTTATTTTTCCTTTGTCCTTGTAAATGAATTTTTACATAACGCCCATAATAATAAATTTGGGCAAATGGGATTTCAAGATTGGATTAAAGATAATAGAAAATCTTTTGATTTTAAAATATGTTTTCCACATGATTCTCTTCCGACTTTACATGATGTTATGACGCATATAAGAAACAGTCTTGC
>Ga0207006_1024_pt1 | contig 37843 bp, 35 predicted proteins | sample Alteio_BWMinCont_84_FD_153497 | JGI IMG/M metagenome (GOLD analysis project Ga0207006, IMG submission 153497) | Enriched cells from forest soil in Barre Woods Harvard Forest LTER site, Petersham, Massachusetts, United States -... | ecosystem: Environmental > Terrestrial > Soil > Temperate forest >...
GCCGACCTTCACCGTTCTTCATGCGCCGGAATTCCAGGCTGAGCCCACACGCGACGGCACCCGCAGCAGCACCTTCATCATGCTCAACTTCGCCCAGAAGACGGCGCTTATCGGCGGCACGCTTTATGCCGGTGAAATGAAGAAGTCGATCTTCACGGTAATGAATTACATCCTGCCCGCCAAGGGCGTATTGCCGATGCACGCTTCGGCCAATACCGGCCCAGACGGCGATGTGGCGATTTTCTTCGGCCTCTCGGGCACTGGCAAGACCACGCTATCGGCCGATGGTTCGCGCACGCTCATCGGCGACGACGAGCATGGCTGGAGCGATCATACGGTGTTCAATTTCGAGGGGGGCTGCTACGCCAAGGCGATCCGTCTCAACCCGCGCCAGGAGCCGGAAATCTACGCGGCGGCCACCCGCTTCGGCACCGTGCTCGAAAACGTGGCGTATGACGAGGAAACTCACAAGGTCAATTTCGATAGCGCCGCGCGCACAGAGAATACCCGCGCCTGCTATCCCATCGACTTCATCCCGAACGCAAGCTCGACTGGCGTCGGCGGCATTCCGCAGAATGTCATCCTGCTCACTTGCGACGCCTATGGCGTGCTGCCCCCGATCAGCAAGCTCACGCCGGAGCAGACCATGTATCACTTCCTCTCGGGCTATACGGCGCGCGTCGCCGGCACCGAAAAGGGCGTGACCGAGCCGCAAGCCACCTTCTCGGCCTGCTTTGGCGCTCCCTTCATGCCGCGCCCCGCTGAAGTTTATGCCCGTTTGCTCGGCGACAAAATTGCGTACCACAAGGTCAATTGCTGGCTGGTGAATACCGGCTGGAGCGGCGGCGGCGCCGGGGTCGGCGAGCGTATGCCGATCAATGTGAGCCGCACCCTGCTGCGCGCGGCCCTTTCCGGCAACCTCGCCAAGGGCAGGTTCGTTGAGGACGGCACTTTCGGCCTCATGATCCCGGAAAATTGCGACGGCGTTCTCTCCGAAGTCTTGCGCCCGCGCGATATGTGGCAGGACAAGGCGGCCTATGACGAAACCGCCCGCAAACTCATCGGCCTGTTCGAAAACAACTTCAAGAAGTTCGCCGACAAGGTGGGCCTGGATGTTGTGAAGTCCGGCATCGGGCAGAAATAAGCGCCTATTCCACGCAAGATTAGAAAACCCCGGCACGCGGGCCGGGGTTTTTGTTTATGAAACCTTTATTTTAGAACGCACCATTTCTCTAAGCCGGTTTAATTACCAGATTTGAAATCCAAAGCCTTCTCAGCCTCAACCAGAAACACAATCGCTGACGCAGTTATGTGAAGCACATATGCTGCGAGATGAGGGGGAACCTCCACAATAGATACTCCTTGCCCGTGCCCTCCTAATTTGTTTCGGGCCGTTGGAACACCGCTTTCCAATGTACTTCGTAAGGCAGAAAAATGTTGGGTCCAAAAGGGGGGTATCAAATTATTTTGAAAACATAAATCGATTAACATCGAGCATGTTGCATTCGGGGCATATTTCCATTTTCGCTTATCACAAATCGACTTTATCGTGCTTTCAAGCGCTTTCAAACATTCAACCAGCACCTCTTTTGTATTGCCGTGCCTATACCATTCGTGCGCTTTGAGAAACTCAGCCTGAGCTCCGGCAAACTCTTTTCCTCGAAGCAACCCTAAAGCCGGTTTTACGACTTTGGCGTGCAGCAACTCTGAATCAACCCGAATAATTTCATCATCTACAAATTGGAATCCTACCCCATGTTCCTTGAATCTATCATTAAGTTCATCTATCGCATCGTCGGCAATTTTTGACGCATCCATTCGATCCAAAAATTGAAAATCTCTTGTGACATTGTCTATGTACCGAAACGATAACTCGACAACGTCTAGTACTTTCTCAAAATCCTGCTCTGTTAAGAGAAATTTACAGAGCTGCTCAAAATATGCTCTTGTATTTTGGAGCTGAATTGTCGCTAACGAAAACAATCCGTATTCTCGGCAAAGCACATCAACAATGGCTTTATATACATGGTAGGGATTATTGAAATGCCCGTAAACACAAGCGGGTTCACCTATCGCGTCGGCCCAAATATGAATAATTTGAACTCTCAGGGCCTCAGGAATTTTGTCATAAATATACACATCGGGAATATCACCCCTTAATTTTTTTTGCCGTTTTGAGAACAATTCTAGTGAAGCCATGCATGCCTCTTGTTTTTCATCGTTAAAAAACGGGTTTACAGCATAAGATTTTGAAAAGATTCCAGTCCAGATTAATTAGCATTTAAAGGGTAAATCACGATAAGCCATTTAAAAGATTATAAACATTGATGTTTGCGAATGCGGCCTTATCGGTTATACATAGCCGCCAACATTCGCAACCCGATAACAACAGGCGATGTATGGCGCAATTCCGAGAAGCTTTGACGTTCGATGATGTGCTGCTGGTTCCAGCGGCATCCTCTGTACTACCGGCAGATGTCGATACCTCGACCCGCCTTACCCGCACGATAACCCTTGGCATTCCCCTCATTTCGGCCGCGATGGATACGGTTACCGAAAGCAATCTCGCCATTGCGCTCGCGCAGGCAGGCGGCATCGGTGTCATTCACCGCAACATGACGCCGGCCGAACAGGCTGAGGAAGTGCGCAAGGTGAAACGCTTCGAATCCGGCATGGTGGTTAATCCGATCACCATCAATCCGGATGCGCCGCTGGCCTCCGCGTTCAAACTGATGGCGGATTACAGAATCTCCGGCATCCCGGTTGTCGAGAAATCGGGCAAGCTGGTCGGCATTCTCACCAACCGCGATGTGCGCTTTGCCAGCAATATGCAGCAGCCGGTCGCCGAACTCATGACCAAGGACAAGCTCATCACCGTTCGTGCCGGTGTCGATCTCGAGGAAGCCAAGAAGCTTCTGCACCAGCATCGCATCGAAAAATTGCTGGTGGTCGATAAGGATTACCGTTGCGTCGGTCTTATTACCGTCAAGGATATCGAGAAATCGCGTTTGCATCCGAACGCCTGCAAGGATGAAAAAGGCCGTTTGCGCGTGGCTGCCGCTACTGGCACCGGGGCCGATGGCGAGATGCGTGCCGGCCTGCTCATCGAAGCGGGCGCCGATGTTGTTGTGGTCGATACCGCGCATGGCCATTCGAGCAAGGTGATCAAGACCGTGCAGCATGTGCGCAAAATGTCGAACGCAGCGCAGATTATAGCCGGCAATATCGCGACGGCTGGCGCCGCCAAGGCACTCATCGATGCCGGCGCGGATGCGGTGAAGGTCGGCATCGGGCCCGGCTCCATCTGCACCACGCGCATTGTGGCGGGCGTCGGCGTGCCGCAGCTAACCGCAATCATGGATGTGGCGGAAGCCTGCCGTAAGCAGAATGTGCCGGTGATCGGCGATGGTGGTATCCGTTATTCCGGCGAGATTGCCAAAGCGATCGGCGCTGGCGCGGATGCGGTGATGCTTGGCTCATTGTTCGCCGGTACGGATGAATCCCCGGGCGAAGTGGTGCTGTATCAGGGTCGCTCATACAAAGATTATCGTGGCATGGGCAGCATGGGCGCGATGGCCGACGGCTCAGCCGACCGTTATTTCCAGAAAAATACCGATCCCAACAAGCTGGTGCCCGAAGGTATCGAAGGCCGCGTCCCTTATAAAGGTCCGGTCGCGCGCGTGATTCATCAACTGGTCGGTGGCGTCAAATCGGCCATGGGCTACACCGGCGCGGCTTCTATTGCCGAATTGCAGAAAAAAGCACAATTTGTGCGCATTACCGGCGCAGGCCTGCGTGAAAGTCACGTGCACGATGTGCAGATTACGGCGGAAGCGCCGAATTACTGGGTAGAATAGTTTTAACGTTCGCCCCTATGGATATGGAAACCAAAGCTGCATCCCGCCTCACGCTCGCCCATTTCAAGAAATCGGGTGGGCCGTTTGTGTGCCTTACGGCCTATACGGCACCGGTGGCACGGTTGCTCGATCCAGTGGTCGATCTGCTGCTGGTCGGGGATTCGCTCGGCATGGTGCTGTACGGGTTGCCGGACACGACCCACGTCAAGCTCGAGATGATGATCGCGCATGGCGCTGCCGTGGTGCGCTCATCACAACACGCGCTGGTGGTAGTCGATATGCCTTACGGCACTTATGGAACGCCGGAGGAGGCGTTACGTAACGCGAAACGCATTATGAATGAAACCGGCTGCAATGCGGTGAAATGCGAAGGCGGTGCGGCGCTGGCGCCCACTATCCGCCATCTGGTGCAGAACGGCGTGCCGGTGATGGGGCATATCGGCCTGCTGCCACAATATGTGAAGGAAATGGGCGGCTATAAAATCCAGGGCCGCGACGAGGTGCAAGCGCAGAAAGTGCTGGAAGATGCCAAAGCCGTCGCCGAGGCCGGCGCTTTTGCGATGGTGATCGAAGGAACAATTGAGCCGGTCGCGCGCGTGATCACCGAAAACGTGAAAGTACCAACCATCGGCATCGGCGCTTCGCCGGCCTGCGATGGGCAGATTTTGGTGATTGACGATGTGCTGGGCCTCACCGAAAAACCGCCGCGTTTCGCCAAGCGTTTTGGCGATATAGCACCCGCCATCGCCGCCGCCGCCAGAACTTATGCCGAGGATGTGCGCGTCGGGCGTTTTCCGGGCCCTGAGCATGTGTATGGCAAGAAATGAGCGATCCCTACCGTACCTATTGCGAGAAACGCAAAGCCGAGCACCAATTCCGGCAATTGCGCGAGACGCAGCCGCTGGCGGATGGCCGTGTGCAGCGTGACGGAGAAACTCTCCTCAATTTCGCGAGCAATGATTATCTCGGCCTCAGCCGCCATCCCCTGCTCGTTGAACGCAGCCGGGCATTTGCCGAGCAGTTTGGCGCGGGATCGACTGCCTCGCGGCTTATCAGCGGCAATCTACCGGCCTATGCGGTAATCGAGGAAAAACTCGCGCGCGGCAAGCATTGTGAAACTTCGCTGCTGCTGGCGAGCGGGTATCAGGCCAATGTGACGGTGCTTGCGGCACTGGCCGATGCGGAAGCGCTTGGACAGCCCGTCACTATTCTCGCCGACCGATTGAGCCATAATTCACTGCTGCAAGGCGCAATGCTAAGCGGTGCGCGTTTTATGCGTTTTCGTCATAATGATTACGAGCATCTGGAAACGCTGCTCAAGCAGCAGGCGGAAAAAAACGCGTGCGCGATTATCGTGAGCGAAAGCGTGTTCGGCATGGATGGCGACTGCGCCGATATTACTGCGTTAACAGCACTGGCGCAGCGTTTTGAGGCGGTGCTTTATATCGATGAAGCGCATGCGACCGGCGTTTTCGGACCCGACGGTTTCGGATTTTGCGCGGAGCATAAAGGCCGCATCGACATCGCGATGGGCACTTTCGGCAAGGCTTTGGGCAGTTTCGGCGCCTATATCGGCTGCCGGCAGGTTGTGCGCGATTATCTTATCCAGAATTGCGGCGGCTTTGTTTACAGCACCGCGCTGCCGCCGCCGGTGCTTGGCGCCATCGATGCGGCCCTTGAATTGCTGCCGAGCCTGCAAAACGAGCGGGCACATTTGCTTACACAGGCGGCACGGTTGCGGCAGGTTTTGCAACAGCAGGGATGGAATATCGGCGCGAGCACCACGCATATCGTCCCCGTCATTCTCGGCGGCGAACAGGCGGCGACTTCGTTGGCCGATATCCTGCGCACGAACGGCATTTTCGCGCCGGCCATCCGACCACCGACCGTGCCACGTGGCACCAGCCGTTTGCGTTTCTCATTGAGCGCTGCACATAAGATTGGAGACATCGATCATCTCATTTCAATCATGCAGGAACAGGCCGCCCAGTTCGCAGCGCCCTCGGCGATTGCGTCCTGATGCCGGTTGAACTTGTTTTCATCCATGGCTGGGCGTTCGATGCGCGTTTCTGGGATGCGCTGGCGCCGAAACTCTCGCAATTTGCGCAAAGCCGCGTTGATCTCGGATTTTTCGGCGCCGGGACCGATTTCGTGCCAACAGAGAATTGCGTTCTGGTCGGCCATTCACTCGGTTTCATACACGGAGTTCAACTAAATGCGAAGTGGCGCAGCTGGATTGCGATCAACAGTTTTCCGCGTTTCGTGAACAGCAACGAACAGCCGGGCTGCGTAACGGCTGCCGCTTTACGCAAAATGCGTATGCAACTGGAAAACGATCCGCCGGGAGCCCTACGCGATTTTTACCATCTTATCGGCGCTACATCGGTTGCGGGCACATCCGATCCTGCGTGTTTACACGACGGGCTCGATCAATTGCGCGATTGCGATATTGAGGATAAAATTAAAGCGCTTTCAGCGCCGGGATTGGTGCTGGCTGCGCGCAATGATCCATTAGTGCCATTGGCGATCAGCGAAAGGCTCGGCGGTAATGCCCGTTTAAAATTGCATGATACGGGCGGCCATCTTTTGCCACAGGCGGACCCTGATTGGTGCGCGCGGGAAATCGCCGCTTTCGTAACGAACGGTTTGACGTGACCATGAGCAAAGCTGCCCAAGTCCTTGTTGCCGAACGCTTCGACCGCGCCGCTCAGTTTTATGATGAAGCGGCGTCGGTGCAGGCGGAGGTCGCAAAGCATCTGCTTGAACTCACCAAACAGCATGTGGCAAGGCCGCCCCGAACCATTCTCGATATCGGCAGCGGCACCGGCATGGCCGCAGCACTGGCACAACACATCTGGCCCGCGGCAAAAATCACCGCGATGGATGGCGCGCCGGGGATGCTGCAGCAGGCGCGGGGCAAATTAAAGCATCTGCAGGTAGTAGCCGGCGATATTGCAGGGGAATTGCCGCAGCAATCGTTTGATTTGGTATTATCAAGCATGGCCTTGCATTGGCTTGCCGATCCAGCAGCCGTTTTGCGGCGCTGGCAACAGTTACTCAATCCGGGCGGCACGTTGTTCGCGGCCCTGCTCACGCAAGGAAGTTTTGCGGAATGGCGCGCGTTGTGTGCACGCGCAAATCTGGAAGACGGATTGTGGAACATGCCGCATGCCGATTTTGCGGATGGTTTTGCCGCAGCGACGGAAAAGCAAATACTTACCGTTACCTATCCATCGGCGCATGCATTTTTGCAGCGCTTAAAAGCAACAGGCGCCACCATGCCGCGCACGGGTCACAAGCCGTTTTCGGCAGCCGTCATGCGTCGCCTGCTGGCAAACGCGCCGCGGCCTTTCCCGGTTACTTATGAAGTGCTCTATATCGCGTAGTCGTCCGGTAGCATCTGGTTCATTTCCTGCGCCGGCTGATCGCAGCCAGAACTACCAACAACTTTGGCCGGTACGCCAGCGACCGTGACACAGGGCGGCACGTTCTGCAGCACGACACTGCCGGCGGCCACGCGCGCACCGGACCCGACTTCGATATTGCCGAGAATTTTTGCGCCCGCGCCGATCATCACACCGGAACGGATTTTCGGATGGCGGTCGCCAGATTCCTTGCCGGTGCCGCCGAGCGTTACCGCATGCAGTAAGGATACATTATCCTCAACCACCGCAGTTTCGCCGATTACCACGCCCGTTGCGTGATCCATCATGATGCCCTTGCCGATATGCGCCGCTGGATGGATATCTACCGCGAACAGGTCAGAAATGCGGTTCTGTAGGTAAAAGGCAAGGTATCTCCGGTTGCGGACCCACAGCCAGTGCGCGAGGCGCCAGGATTGCAGCGCGTGATAGCCTTTGAAGAACAAAAACGGCACCAGCACGCCGCCGGCCGCAGGATCGCGCGCAACGATTGCCGCGAGATCGGCGCCGGAAGCCTCGATGAGCTTCGGCTCGCCTTTGCAGCCGGCAGCAAATAGTTCGCGGATTTGCGATGCGTCCAATTCGTGCCCGGCCAGCTTTTCAGCCAGCAAATTGCCGAGCGCTTCGGCAAAACTGCTGGCGCCGCCGATGATGGCCTGTCCGTAACGAGCGAGTGCCGGTTCACCCGCCTGCATGGAAGCGGATTCCTGGCGTAGGCGCAGCCAAATTTCTTCGGTCGCGTCAGGCGGAGTGCGGGGAACGGTATGTAGCATGCTTCACTATAGCCACGGACTTCTTAAGGGGCAAATTACCTTTTCAGGGAATGTCGCAAAATCATCTAAAATTAGGGGTATTTTTCGGTCTTTGAATAGCCCTGCAACGGGCGGCTTTTTGCCTCCGGTGCCCATCCGGCCGATGCGCTAAACAAGGCTAAAATGCGGCCAAACATTAAGAACGCATAAAACACCCGGTGACATAATCATTTTCGGGAATTGGTGCGTTTCTTGGAACCGGTCGGGTTTCGATAACACGCAGAATTTTAAGCGGAATTTTCAAGGCAGGATCTTCATGCCTACGCTATTTCCATGTCTGCATAAGTTCCGCCGCGTATCGCGCGCGCTGGAAAGAGGCACCGCCGCGGTTGAAATGGCTTTGATCACGCCAGTGTTTTTTCTGTTGCTGATCGGCACGACCGAAATATGCCTGCTGGAAACAGGGCAACAACTGCTCGAAAATGCAACCTACAACGCCTCACGTCTTGCCAGCACCGGCTATACAACCAATGGAAGCACGCAGGCGCAAACTGTCAATCAACTGCTTTTCAATGAATTACAGAGCTTCGGAAGTTTTTTCAATACTTCCCAAGTAACGATTACGGCGATTGCTTATAACAGTTTCAGCAATGCCGGCACCGGGACCAGCGGTACCAACGGCATGGGCGCCCCTCAGCAGATTGTGGTTTATACCGTCACATATCCGTGGAAATTGTTCACACCAATGATGGGCTTAATCATTGGTCATCAGGATGTAAACGGCAATTGGATTGTCAATTTGACTTCTCAAATTGTGGTGCGCAATGAACCTTATTAAAAAAATCGCGGCCTTCGTGCGCTTCCGTCCGAGCTGTGCATCAGCGCGCGCGCGGCATCGTTTTATCCGCGTTCAATCAATTCGACGCGTTACTTCTCGGCGTCGTCGCGGCATTGCGGCCGTCGAATTTGCGCTGAGTTTGCCAATATGGATCACGTTGCTGATTGGCGTGACCGATGGCGCATATTGCTTGCTGGTTAATGAAAAGGTTGATCGTATTGCTTATTCTGTAACCAACATTGTTACTGAATATCAGACCATCACAATATCGAATCTGAAAGATATTTTGCAGGCAGCCAGTCAGCTGATGCAGCCATTTTCGTTCGGAAGCAACGGTGTCGTGATTGTTTCATCCATTTATAAACCAACGGGTCAAACCCCCGTTATCGAATGGCAATATTCGGGCGGCGGCACCCTGACCAAAACCAGCCAGATCGGCACCACCGGCAGCGCCCCGACTCTTCCGAATGGATTGACTCTAAATGACAATGACAATGTCATCGTCTCGGAAGTGTATTACAATTTTAGCCCGTTATTTTTCAACTACGGCCTGATATCTACCAATACTATTTATCGGGTGGCCATATATAAACCGCGATTGAGCCCATTGATAAATCCACCGACTTAATGAATGAGGGCTATATGAAATCGGGCACATTCTTCCGTTTTATATCTAATCGCATTCGCGCTTTTGGGCGCTCAGAAAATGGCATGACCTTGCCGCTGCTGGGTGTGTCCATGGTAGTCGTGACTGGCTTGGTTGGCGTCGCCATCGACACCGCAAGGATGCAGATGGTGCAATCGAAACTTCAATTTTCACTCGACGCGGCCGGACTTGCGGCCGGTTCGACAGCCAGCACAGCCAACATAAATTCGGAAGTGACCAAATATTTGTATGCCAATTTTAATGGTTATATGGGCGCTTCGGTCACCAATGTTGGAGTCAATCCCAACGCTCAGACAACTGCCATAAACTTAACCGCAACGGCGACTTTACCTTCTACCTTTTTGCAGTTGCTTAGCATAAGCACGATAACTGTGAATGCAAATTCGCAGGTATCACGCCAAATTACCGGTCTTGAAGTAACCTTGGTTATCGATGTTAGCTATGGCGATGGTTTGTCCAATTTCAAAGCCGGTCTGAATAATTTCATTCAAACACTATTTAACAGCGCCGCAGGTGTTAGCGGCAATCTCTATGTGTCCGTCGTTCCATTTAATCAGACAGTAAATATCGGGACCGGAAATTCATCCTGGCTCAACGCTTCTTCCGTAACGGCCAACAATGCGGCGGGCTGGGGACCGGGAGGCAGTTGGGGCGGTTGCGTCATGGCACGATCCAGCAGCGAGGCCACGGTTGACGATCCCCCGACAGGTGGCAATACATTATTCAATCAATATTATTATGCCAGCGATACGGCGGCGACGCTTGCACAGAAAAAGGTGATTTCTATCGCGGCGGCAAATACCGATTTCGCGCAGGGGCCTTCCGAATGGCAAACCTTGGATGCCTTACAGCAGACGGATTCGCAGAACTCGATGGCCTTCTTTGAAGATCTCGGACTGAATCTGTGGCAAGGCACTCTCAGTAGTACGCTAAAATATGCATCGCCTTTGAACTCCACAAATCAAGGGCCCAATTTTATGTGTCCACCCTCGATTGTTCCGTTAACGAACAACCAAACATCAGTTACGAATGCAATTAACAGCGTATCGGTGGTTCAAGGCGATTGGTTGCCCGATATGGGGCTCGAATGGGGCTGGAACACATTATCGCCACGCTGGCAGGGATATTGGACAGGCGTAGCGTCCGCTATGCCGCACAATTATAACACGACGGGTTGGAATAAAGCCGTCGTCTGGGTAGAAGGATATTCGACAATTTCACTTCCGGGAAATCCGCCTAATGGTCTTAACTGGACTTCCGGCAATACGATCGATAATGAAATTTATGGCGGATACGGATATCTAAACCAGGATCTTTTAGGATCGACAAATTACAACACGGCGACTAACACAATTTTTACTCGTGCCGATGAAGTTTGCAGTTCCATGAAAGCCCACAATGTTTATATTTACATACTTGGATACAGTCCCAATGGTACCTCGACCGGGCTGATGCCGGTACAGCAATCCTGCGCCACAGCACAGAACTATACTTTTTGGTTCGGACCAAATAACTGGACGGCCTTCAATACAGCTCTAAACTCCATTGCCGATGCGCTTAACAATCTGTGGCTTAGCGAATAGCTATTGCTGTCCAACCTCTGTACGTGAGCAAATAGCGAACTAAATCTCTAACTAACGTAGCTTTCTACCGGTCGCGCGCTTCATTTTTTTGTTTATTGTTCAAAAACCTTGTGCATATTGCTGATCGATGAGCGGTTGCAGCCGCATTCACCGATTCGGTATTTTATGTCGCTTCCTATAATTGATACGATTCCTGAAGGGCCCGCCCCCTCGACTCGGGAAGAGGCGCATTCCGTTTATAAAGGGCAGACACGCCTTATGGGCCTGTTGGCCAACCCGGCCCGTTTTTTCTGGGCCTTTGTCACTGTCCATTTGGTGGCCTGGACCTTAATTCCCGCACTTATCTGCCCGAATGCGCCGCTCGATGTGATCGAGGGATATGCGTGGGGGCATGAATGGCTGCTCGGCACCTACAAGCATCCTCCCATGCAGGCCTGGTGGCTGGAACTGCTCGCCGATGTGACAGGCCGCGCGCACTGGGCACATTTTCTTGCAAGCCAGATCAGCATTGTTATCGCCTTCTGGGCCGTATGGCAGATGGGCCGGCGGCTGGTCAGCGAGCGCATGGCGCTTGTTGCCGTCATGCTGCTCGAAGGCATCGTTTATTACAACTTCACCAGCGTCGAATTTAATCCCAATGTGCTGCAGCTGCCTTTCTGGGCGCTCATCGGACTTTATTTTCATCGCTCGATAAAAGATGGCCGCCTCAGCGACTGGGCCCTGCTCGGCCTCTTCAGCGCCTGCGGTCTCTACACGAAATACAGCACGGCGCTTTTACTCATGGCGTTCGGCATACTCATGCTTGCGCGGCCGGAGAGCCGGCGGCGGCTTTCCCAGAAAGGACCCTATGTCGCTGCTTTCGTCGCAACGGCGCTGTTCCTGCCGCACATTGTCTGGCTGCTGCAAAACGATTACCTGCCCTTCGCCTATGTCCTGAGCCGGATCGAAGGCGCGCGCCCGGTTCATCACATGGCTCATGCCGACCAATTTATCATGAGCCAGACGCTGGCCATCCTGCCGATGATGGTGCTGCTGTTCACCATCGTGCGCAGAAATGCGGCCACGCCGGTTTTTAAAAAGCTCTCTTCATTCGATCGGGATTTCCTCAACACGATAGCCTTTGGTCCCTTTGTTATCCTGCTTGCTATCTCGTTGTTTGGCATCAAGGTGCGGGACATGTGGGGCACGCCACTCTGGGGCTACGCGGGCCTGTGGGCCGTTACGCGATTGCCGGTCGATTTTTCTGAGCGCGGCGTGTGGCGTTTCGTTTACGGCTGGGCCGGTATTTGTGCGCTTACGGTCGTGGCTTATACAGGCTCGATCCTTTTCCTACCTTATTACACGCATGAAGTGCAGCGGGTCCATTTCCCGGGCCGGCAGGTCGCCAAAATCATTGATAAAGGCTGGCATGCCCAGGAATCGGCGCCGCTGCGTTATGCCATTGGTGATACGTGGCTGGCCGGCAATGTTGCCTATTATGCCGAGGAGCGGCCGCATGTTTTCATCAAGGGCGACCCCTCGATCAGTCCGTGGATTAACCTGGACGATCTCAAGCGCAGCGGCGCGGTGCTGGTGTGGTGCATCGAGAATTGCGCCAGCCACAATTTTTCGGAGTCTCCGCCCGACATTATTAAAAATTATCCGCAAGCGCGCCTGCAGGAGCCTATTGTCCTGCCGCGGCGGACAGGGGCGGCAGTGGAACCGGTAAAAGTCGGCTGGGCCATCGTGCCCCCAGCAACGCAATAGCGCTATTTAATCCGCCTTGAGCCGCCCCATTTCCGCGCGCGCGGCGAGGAAGTCCTGTTCAAAAGCATTGCTGCGGATCATGGCGCCCACCACCAGCATCGCCAGCAACCGCCCAGCTTCGATATCCGCCGGGTAATGCACGCCTGCTTCCACCCGATGCCAGGCGATTTCCTCGGCCCGTGCGCGTAACGCGTCGCGTTTTTGCGGCGCCAGCAGCCCGAGAATCTCGGCCAAAACGCGCATCTCGGCGGTATGGCCGCTCGGATAAGAAGGGCTGCTGTCGATTGGATCGACCAGCAGTTTGACGCGCGTATCCGCGAGATAGGGCCGGCGCGTATGCCAGTATTTTTTATCGGCCTCGACGATGCGCGTCGTATCGGCCAGCACCCGCGCCAGCATGGCGAAAGTACTGGGATAGCGGGCCTCGGTGAAATTTATGCCCACCGCCGGCGTGATGAGATCGAGACTGACCTTTTGCTCGGCGCGAAGCATGGCCTGCTCGGACACCGTAATATGCAATTGCGCCCCGAGCACATCGCCCAGTTGCGCGCGCCAGGTATCACTGCCCTCGGCCGGCGGCGGCGGCAAAAAGGTCGGCGGCAGGACCGATGCATCGAGATAAGCCGCTGTTTCCGGCGCCTCGGTTTTGGCCAACCCCGTGGGCGCCATACAGAAAAGCAGCGCCGGCAGCAAAAACACCATGTGACGAAGAACGCGCATGTAAATCTCCCTACGGCTGCGGCCACGGGGGCGGATTGTGGAAGCTGCTGGATCACGTTAGAAAGAAGTCCCGCCTTCCTTTCAGGACGTCATGACCGCCTTCCAGACCCTCGCCCTTTTGCTCACATTCGCGGCGATCGGGGCTTATATCAACAGCAAATTTTTGAAACTGCCATCGACGATCGGGCTCATGGCGGTGACGCTTTTGCTGTCGTTGATCGCAATCGAGCTTAAAGAGCTGGGCGCGTTGAATCTTACAGAGGCTAGCACTTTTATAGCTCACATCGATTTTTCCGGCCTGTTTCTGCATGGACTTTTGTCATTCCTGCTATTTGCCGGCGCCTTACATGTTGATTTGAGCGAGCTTAAGAAATTCCGGGTTCTCATCGCGATTCTCGCGACCGTGAGCGTGGTGGTGGCAACTTTCGTTACAGGCGGTATGGTGTGGCAGACCGTCAATGCGCTCGGCTTCTCGTTCCCTTATATCGATGCACTGCTGTTTGGCGCCCTCATCGCGCCGACCGATCCGGTTGCGGTGCTCGATATTCTCAAGAAAACCGGCCTTTCCAAAAATCTGCGCGTGAAGATCGCCAGCGAAAGCCTGTTCAATGATGGTGTCGGCGTGGTGGTGTTCCTGGCCTTGCTCGAAATGAACGCTGGCCGGTTGATGCCGAATATACTGGATATTACGGCGCTGCTTATCTGGAAGGGGCTGGGGAGTCTTATTTTAGGCCTTACGCTCGGCTGGCTCACTTTCAAAATGCTGGCGACCATCGACGATTATAAAGTCGAGGTTCTGCTCACCTTGGCGCTGGTCGCCGGTGGCTATAGCCTCGCCGAAGTCATAAATATGTCGGCGCCGATTACCATGGTGCTGGCCGGCCTTTATATCGGCAATCATGGCGTGCGCGGCATGTCGGAACGAACCCGGCAGAATCTATTCATGTTCTGGGATCTGCTGGATGAAATACTGAATGCCCTGCTGTTCGTGTTTGTCGGCTTTGAAGTGATGGTGATCACGATCGATGCGCCTTACCTCGCCCTCGGCCTCATGGCTATTATTTCGATGCTCACCGGGCGGTTTATCAGCGTGGCGCTGCCGGTGCTCATTATGCGTAGCCTGCATTTTCGTTTCGAGCGGGGAACGATCCGCCTTCTTACTTGGGGCGGGCTGCGCGGCGGCATCTCGATCGCCATGGCGCTGGCCCTGCCGCAGGGTCCCAATAAGGAGCTTATAATCGCCATGACCTATATCGTCGTGGTGTTTTCGATTCTCTTCCAGGGCACCACTTTCCAGCATGCCGCGCGCCTTATTTCATCCTCCTCCAAATCCGCGGCGTGACCGCATCTTTACAACGGCAAGAGGCGTGGTTTAGACATGAAGGCATGAGATCCCTTCCTTTTGTGCTCTTCTCCCTTTTCGCCCTCGCCGCCTGTTCGATGCCGCCGCCCAACGCGGCGCCGTTCGAAGCCCCGACGGAAAATAAATTGAGCTTCAATGTAAAGCAGATCGTATTTGTCGATGATTCAGCGAACCATACGCAAATCGCATCACCATCAAACGATCATTTCGATCCGACGCTTCCGGAGGCCGTCCGCATCTGGGCGCGGGCGCATCTCAATGCCGCCGGCGGCATCGATGAGGGTGTCTTCAAGCTTAAAAGTTTTTATGTGACGGAAGAGGCGCTGCCAACCAAGCATGACTGGATGACGCGCCAGCAGGCGAGCAAATATGTCGGGCATCTCGAAGTCGAATTCGAAATTAAAGGCGATCATCATTTCGCCCTCGCCAGCACCGAAGTGACGCATTCCGCTTCCATGCCGGAGCATCCTTCGGGTGACGAAAAGCAGGCGGCCTATCGCACTATGCTGGACGGGCTCATCGCCGACCTCGGCAAATATTTCAATGAGGCCGCGCATGCACATATGTACGATGAAATCGTGACGGCACCGGTGCTGCAGGCGCCGCGGCCGCCGGTCATGTCCGCGGAACCGGTCGGGCAAAATCCTTAAATGAAAAGCGGCAATATCCGCTTGCTGCCGGTGAAGGGACCTCCGCTCCGCGCCGCTTTCACCCTGCTTGCGCTGGCCCCTTTCGCTTTCGGTTTCCTCGCGCTGGCGCTGGGGCAGGATGCCAACTGGGATCTGCGCAATTATCACTGGTATAACGCCTACGCTTTTCTCAATAATCGCTACGGCACCGATTTCCTGCCGTCGCAGACGCCGTGGTTTTATAACCCGTTGCTCGATTTGCCGTTCTACCTGTTGGCAACACATGCTCCGGCCCGGGTGGCGGGATTTACTCTCGGTTTCGTGCAGGGATTTAATTTTATTCTGCTGTTCCTGCTGGCGCATGCTGCGTTAATCATCGAGCGCGCGGGTTGGAAAGTCGGCATCTGCGCCGGGCTTGCCACGATTGGCATGCTGGGCGGCGGCGGCATAGCGCTCATAGGCACCACGTTTTACGACAATGTAACAAGTCTGGGCACGTTTCTGTCGGCACTGCTGATGGTCCGTTATCACGGACATCTCATGCGGGTTCCCTTGCGACGCGCGATTTTTCTGGCGGTGCTTATCGGATTACCGAGTGGTCTTATGTTGGGCCTCAAGCTGCCCTGCGTTACTTTCTGCGTCGGTTTGTGCTTCGGTATTCTCGCCATGAGCGGGCCGTTTGTGCGTTTGTTCCTTATGAGTTTCGGTTTCGGGATCGGCGTACTTGCCGGAGCCACGATCACGCTTGGCCATTGGGCATGGTTTCTCGACAACTATTTCGGCAACCCGTTTTTCCCCTATTTCAATAATTATTTCCAATCGTCCTTCGCGCCGCTTAGCAGCGCGCGTGATGTCAAATTTGTTCCCGACGGTTTTTGGCGCGCCTTGGTATTTCCTTTTATTTTCGCGGTCCATCCGAAAGACGTGGTCGGCGAGATCGATTGGCGCGACTGGGGTATTCCCATTCTTTACGCGTTGTTGCCCGTTACGCTTGGCCTGCGCTGGTGGCGGCGGCGATCGCGCCATAAGCCGGACGAAATCGCCGCGCCGCATGCCACACGCTTTTTGCTGGCGGCGGCCGCGATTACTTATTTTGTGTGGCTGCTCATGTTTGGGATTTACCGCTACGCAGTGCCCCTGGAGATGCTGGCGCCGCTGCTTATCGTGCTCGCCTGCGGTTTGCTGCCGTTTACGATCAAGGTGCGCGAAACTGTTATCGCCGTTCTCTTAATCATGACGGTTCTTTCGGTTTCACCCGGTAACTGGAGCCGGCGCGAGGCGTGGCTCAATCGATTTGTCGAAGCTGATATTCCGCCACTCGGCAATTCCGGTGATCTCATGATTTTGATGGCGGGTTTCGAACCTTATTCCCACCTTGTCCCGGAATTTCCGCCGGACATAGCGTTCCTGCGTATTGAAAGTAACTTCAGCAGTTTCAGCGGGCCGGACGATAAAACCGGCGTTAACCGCATTTTACGGCGGCGTATCCGGGCCCATAACGGGCCGTTTATGCTGCTCATCCAGCCTTATAATATGGATTTAGCCAAGGATGCGCTGCACAATGTGGGGCTGGAGGTCGCCAACGAGCCTTGCAAAACCGTTACGGATCGTCTTTATGAGGATACTAAACTGGACCTGTGCAAGGTTGTGCGCCCTCAAACGGAATGACGATGCCGAACATTGCCGTCGTAATCCCTTGTTATAACGAAGAAGCCGCCATCGCCAAAGTGGTGGGCGATTTCCGCCGCGCGCTGCCGCAGGCGAAGATTTATGTGTTCGACAACAGTTCGAAAGACCGCACAGTCGAAAAAGCGCGCGAAGCCGGCGCTATCGTGCGCACCGAAATGCTGAAGGGCAAAGGCAATGTGGTGCGCCGCATGTTCGCCGATGTCGAAGCCGATATCTATGTGCTGGTCGATGGCGATGATACTTACGATGCTGCCTCGGCGCCGAAAATGATCCAGGCTTTGCTCGACGGGCCACTCGATATGGTGAACGGTTCGCGCGTGACGACCATCGAGAAGGCCTACCGGCCCGGCCACCGCTTCGGCAACTGGCTGCTTACCAGCATGGTGGCGTGGATTTTCGGCAACCGGTTTAACGATATGCTGTCGGGCTACCGCGTGATGTCGCGGCGTTATGTGAAATGCTTCCCGGCCCTTTCGGCCGGCTTCGAGACCGAAACCGAGCTCACTGTGCATGCACTGGAACTGCGCATGCCGACCGCCGAAATCACCACACCCTACAAAGACCGGCCGGAAGGTTCGGTGAGCAAACTGAGCACCTTCAAGGACGGTTTCCGTATTCTGTGGACCATTATCGTGCTGGTGAAAGAAGAACGGCCGATGCAGTTCTTCACGCTGCTGGCCCTATTCCTCGGCTGCGTATCGGCGGCGCTTATGGTGCCGATTATCCTTGAATTCCTGCAAACCGGGCTGGTGCCGCGCTTCCCGACTCTCATTTTCGCGACCGGCCTTGTGATTGTCGGCTTTTTAAGCCTTACCTGCGGGCTGGTGCTCGATACTGTTACGCGCGGGCGGCGCGAGATGAAGCGCATGCGCTATCTCAATATCCCGGCCCCCGGCACGGGCACTGGGGACCCGCCGCAATGAGGCAGCTCATTGCCGCATATCACGGGCTGGTTATCCAATTTTTCAAATTCGGCATCATCGGCCTGCTCGGCTTCGCCGTCGATGTTGGGGTATTCCATATAGGGTTTGATTTGCTGAACATGGGCAAATTCTGGAGCCCATTGTTTTCGTTTCCCTTCGCCGTCACTTCAACTTGGCTCGGCAACCGGTTTTTCACCTTCCGCGGCACGCATAAAGGCAGCGCCGGCGCGCAATGGATGCGGTTTGTGCTCACCTGCTCGATCGGGTTGGTGATCAATCGCGGCACCTATTATGCCCTCGTCTATTCGATCCCTCTGGCTTACCATTATCCGACCCTAGGATTGTTCGGCGGTTCGATCGCGGGCATGTTTTTCAATTTCTTCGTCTCACGCAGATTGGTGTTCCGGTGAGCGCACTTGTCACCATTATCGGCGGGGCCGGTTTTATCGGCAGCCATTTCACCGATTTCCTGCTCGCACGGCCGGCGACAAAAGAAGTGCGCATTTACGACAATTTCCTATCTGGGCAGACCTGGCATTACGCGCATCATAAAGGCGATGCGCGGCTTAAGGTGATCCGCAATAATGTGAAGGATCTGCCGGCGCTCACCGAGGCGGTGAAAGGCTCCGATCTGGTCATTCATCTCGCCTCTAATCCCGATATTGCGGCGGCGATGGGCAATCCGGCGATTGATTGGCATGATGGCACGTTCCTTACCTTCCATGTGATCGAGGCAATGCGGCTCGCCGGCGTGCCGCGCATTCTTTATGCCTCCGGCAGCGGTGTTTACGGCGATCTCGGCGAACGCGAGGGAAATGAAGATTCGGGACCGTTGCGGCCGATATCCACCTATGGCGCGAGCAAGCTGGCGGGCGAGGCAATGATCGGTTCTTACTGCCATATGTTCGGCATGAGCGGCTGCGCCTTCAGGTTTGGCAATGTAGTAGGACCACGGCAAACGCATGGGGTCGGTTACGATTTCGTGCGGCGGTTACTTAAGGAACCATCGCACTTACGCATTCTCGGCGACGGCCAGCAGAGCAAATCCTATATCCATGTCGAGGATGTGGTGCAGGCGGTATGGACCGCGCATGAAAAAACCAAGACGCCGTATGAGGTCTATAACGTAGCGACCGGCGATTACATCACCGTGCGCGAGATCGCCGATCTCGCCTGCGCGGCGCTGGGCCTTTCGGGCAAGGTCGCTTACGAAATGAGCGGCGGCCGCGGCGGCTGGAAAGGCGATGTGCCAGTCGTGCGGCTAAATACCGATCGTATTCGCACGCTAGGCTGGCAACCGCAGCACACGACCCGGCAGGCACTGGCGGATTCGCTGGCGGCCATGATTGAGGAAGTGAAAGCACAGCGCGCCGCCTGATTATTACTCGGCTGATAAAATTATATAAACCACCTGATCCAAATTCATCGCCACATAATCGGCGCTGATCGGTTTATTGCCTTCTTCCATCGTATCGGTGAGCATAAAGATAGTTTTCGTGTGCACCGCCTGCCCGCACTGGATATCGGTCGGGCGGTCGCCGATCATCCATGAATTCGCAAGATCGAGATTGAAATCCTTCGCCGCTTTCAGAAGAAAAAACGGCGACGGCTTGCGGCAGGAACAGGGGCCGGAATAGTCCTTCACCACCCCTTCCGGATGATGCAGGCAGTAATAGATTCCGGAGAATTTGACGCCGGCATCTTTCATCGACTGCTCGAACTTGGCGGCAATCGCATTGAGATTTTCGAGTGAAGTCTTGCCCTTGGCATAGGAAGGCTGGTTGGACACCACAAACAGCAGGTAACCGGCTTTCTGCAGACGAACGAGATTTTCGGCCACCGTCGGCGATAGCTCGAATTCCTCCGGCTTGTGCGGACTTTCCATGAGGCCGGTCACGGGGTTGAGCACATTCGGATTGAGCACCCCGTCGCGATCAAGGAATACCGCTTTTTTCAATGTGTTGCTTCCCATTTCATCGCATTCTGCTTCAACATTGGATGGGTCACCATGAGATGCCAGACCACCGCCTGAAAGGCTTCGCTGTGCGGCGTGACGGTCTCGGCATTGACGGTCGGGATGAGCACGCAGGCATTGGCAACCTGCTTGGTATAGCCGCCGTCGCGGCCCACAATGCCAATAATCTTGGCGCCCGCGACTTCAGCAGTCTGCAACGCTTTCACGAGATTGACCGAAATGTTTTTCTCCGCATTGCCGCCGCCGACTGAGAGCACGAATACCGTATCGCGTGATCCTATGCGCGAGGTCTTAAGCCACGCGGCAAACACGGTTTCCCAACCATCGTCATTGGTGCGCGCGGTAAGTTCCGAGACATTGTCAGTCGGCGCGTAGCATTCCACACCCGCAATCTTGCGAAAATCATTGACCGCATGGCTCGCATTGCCGGCGCTGCCGCCAACGCCCAAAATGAAAAGCCGCCCGCCGGCTTCGCGCGTCTCGGCGATGATCGAAACCATGCGGTCGATCTGCGCACGGTCGATGCCGGCGATAATCTGCACCGCTTCGGCGAGGAACGTCCCGGTGTAGGAGTTATCCGGCTCAATGGAACGCGCGGCGGCGGCTTTACTCATGTGCCCGTTCTCCGGCTGAGCAATTCATCAGTTTCACGGATGCCATGGTGGGAGCCAATTTCATAGAATCGTTCCCTTACTTCGTAGCCCGCCAGCCGTCCCTGCGCCAGTAAATCTTGGTAAACATCGGCGAGATCGACCGCCCCGCCATAGGCATAAGCGGCGAATGCGCCGGCATGAAAGAGGCCTAATCCGTAATCGATATAATGCATGTCGAGGCTTTGATTTTTCTTGTCATAGGCGCGGATTTTGCCATGCACAAAGGCGACATTGGACCTGTCCCACTGGCCTTCGTTGCGGAATACGGTCATGAGCGCGGCTGCTTGCGTGTTGCGGAAATAATCCAGCACCGGAGCGAATCGCGTGGGCAAATAGGAATCGCCATACATCACGAAAAACTCCGGCCCAAGCTTCGGGAGCGCCTTAACGAGCGCCCCGCCCGTGCCGAGCGATTTCTCGCCGTCGAGCGAATAATCGACCGCAAGGCCAAAAGCCGAGCCATCGCCCACAAAATCGCGGATCTGTTCCCACATATGGCCCGCGCAGATCACGACCTCATCAATGCCTTCCGCGCGGATCATCTCGAGCTGGTGGGCGATAAAGGGCGCCCCGCCCACCGAAATCAGCGATTTCGGCATTTTCTCGGTGAGCGGCCGCAGCCGCGTGGCTAAGCCGCCGGCGAGAAGCGCGAGCCGGGGAGTATCTCGACCTGGCATTGCGATTCCTTCCACATACCGCCGTCACGCATAATGACCGTGGGGCCATCGAAATCAAAATTGAACGGCACTTCTTCGAGCCCCACTTCGGCCATTGCCGCGCGCAGCCATTCGGGTTCCTCGGTGTAAAACAGCAAAAATCCGCCGCCGCCGGCACCCACCAGCTTACCGCCCAACGCGCCATTGCGCATGCCGTGATCATACCAGGCATCGATCTGCGGATTGGAAATGCCTGCAGAGCGCTCGCGCTTGCGTAACCAATGTTTATGCATGGCGGCGCCGAATTTATTCAGATGGCCGGCCGCCAGCGCCTCCCGGATTTCCTGCCCAAGTTCTCGCACATAATGCAGGTTTTCGATCATGTCCTTGTCGCCCTTCTCGGAGCGCTTTTTCTGATCCGACAACAGGCTTTCTGAGGTACGCGAATAGCCGGTGAAAAACAGCAGCAGGTTGCTTTGCAATTGCCGCATGGCGAGGGGCGGGATCGGCAAGGGCGAGGGCGTGACAATGCCCTTTTTATCGATATCAAAGCAGGTAATGCCGCCGAAAGCCGCGATATACTGATCTTGCTTGCCGATCGGCTGGCCGAGGCGGCGCATCTCCAGATCATAGGCTTCTTCGGCGAGCGCCTGCGGCGTCACGAATACGCGCTTCATCGCATAGACCGCGCGCAACAGGCACACCGTGAAAGTACCCGAAGAGCCAAGCCCGGTGCCCGCCGGGATATCGGCGAGGCTCACCAGCTCCACTGGCGCTACATTATGCAGCCTGAACACTTCGCGGATAATGTTGTGCTCGATCTTGTCGATAGTATCGACGCGCTCGGTCTTCGAATAGCGCAGGATGTAATGGGGCGAAAACGGCGTGTTGATGCCGATATTGATATACTTGTCTATCGCCGCCGAAATCCATGAGCCACCGAACTGCTCGTAATAGGACGGCAGATCGGTGCCACCGCCGGCGATCGATATGCGTAAGGGCGTGCGCACGAGGAGCATCGGTACCTCAGATAATGCGGTAGCCCGCGGCGCGGGCATCGTTATAAAACATCTTCACTGTCTCGAGCGAATATTCACCAAGGTCTTTGCCGAGAAGCGGCATCTTATTCACGATATCGCGCGTGGCGGTGATGATGTGGCAACCGCAGGCCTCCGCCTGCAACACATTGAGCAATTCGCGCGGCGACGCCCATAGTAATTCGGCATTCTTATTTGGTGCCAGGATACGCGCGCATTCTTCCATAAGCGGCACCGGATCGATGCCGGTATCGGCAATACGGCCGGCAAATACTGAAACGATCGCGCGCGATTTCGGATTGAGCGCAGCGGCGACCTCCCTCACCTGCTCCACAGTCGTAAGTGCTGTCACATTTAGCGCGATGCCATCATCGGACAGGCGCTTGACGAGCGGACAGGCCGATTCGCCCTTGGTGTTGGTGATGGGAATTTTGACGTATGTATCGCCGCCCCAGGAGGCGATCTTGCGCGCTTCTTTCTCCATACTCGCAAAATCGTCGGAAAATACCTCGAAGGAAATCGGCAGGTCGGGAATCGCGGCGATCACTTCGCGGGCGAAAGCCTCGTAATCGCTGATACCGGCCTTGCGCATGAGAGTGGGATTGGTGGTGAAACCTTTCACCTCCCGCGCGGCATAGGCGGCTTTCATCTGCGCCACTTCGGCGCCGTCGAGGAAAAGCTTGATTTTCATCCGCGCTCACTCTGGGATAGGGCGATCAGACCGATTCGGCTTTTGCACGTTGCAATTGACATGCCAGCAGATCAAGCAAAATGCCGCATGGATGTGTTGTGGCATTACTTTATGGCGAGAGACAAAGCGCTTGGTTTCATAAAGAAAATTGGGCCCGTCCTCAGATAGGAGTTTCACGATGCCAAATATAAATTCTGCAGCCGCAAAAATAATCGCTGCCGAAACGACCGGCGCGAAACTCGAAATCGGTTCCGGCCGGCGGCCGACGCCGGGCTATATCCATAACGATATGAATGCCTTTCCCGGCATCGATATCGTCGGCAATCCGTGGGAGATCGATTTGCCCGATAGCCACCTTGAGGAAGCGATTGCACTCGGCGTGATGGAGCATCTGACCTATGAGCAATTCGATAAATGCCTCGCCAATATGCGGCGTATGCTACGGCCCGGCGGGCGGTTTTATTTCGATGTGCCGGATATCGTGGTGTGGTGCCGCTATGTGGTTGATCATTTCGACGGCAAAGCAACGCCCTTCACCATCGAGCATATTTTCTCGACACTCTATGGCTGGCAACGCTGGCCGGGCGATGAGCATAAATCCGGTTGGTGCGAGGAACGCCTCGAACAGGCTTTGGATAAAGCCAAGTTTACAAAACGCGAATACGGCGTGCAGCATTTGACCGACAAAGGCTTCATGCGCAACCGGTTCGCGCGACCGCATGATGCGCATATTTATTGCGTGGCGATTAAGGATTTTGACTGAATTGCCGAGACCATACCGCATTCCGGCCCAAGACTTAAGACAATGGCACAATCCATCTTTCCGTATATAAGAGAGAGATGAAAGGAGCCGATCGAAACCGGGGGGATGGGCGGCAATGATCAATCACGCTTTCTGGAAAAACAAACGGGTCCTGGTGACGGGCCACAGCGGCTTCAAAGGAGCGTGGCTTTGCCTGTTGTTATCCACGTTTGGCGCGCGGGTCACCGGTTTCGCGCGCAATTGTATGCCGCGGCCGACCCTGTTCGACACTCTGGCTTTATCAAAAGATATTCTCGCGATTGAGGGCGATGTACGTGATGCGGAGAAAGTCGCACGCACGATCCGGGAATTTCAGCCGGATGTCGTATTTCATTTAGCGGCACAAGCCCTGGTGCTGGAGAGCATACGGGCGCCGCAGGAAACTTTCGACATCAATGTTAATGGAACCGTCAACATTATCGACGCCGTGCGGGACTACGACCGCCCGATTGGCCTCGTTCTGGTGACATCCGACAAGGTTTACAAGAACACCGGAGCCTTGCGGCTCTTCACGGAGGATGACGAGCTAGGCGGGAAAGATCCCTACAGCGCGAGCAAGGCCTGCGCCGAACTGGCGATTGCTTCCATGCGGGACACGTATTTCCCGATACAGGACTACGGGAAGACGCACCGTGTAGTGTTAGCCAGTGTTCGCGCCGGCAACGTGATCGGCGGTGGCGATCGCGCAGAAAACCGGGTGGTTCCCGATATATTCCGCGCTGTCCAGACCGGCAAACCGATTGTGCTGAGAAGACCGGACGCCACACGGCCATGGCAGCATGTGTTTGGCGCTTTGCAGGGATATCTTCTGCTGGCGCAGCATCTTTATGGCAATGCCGGTTTCTCGGGCGCCTGGAATTTCGGTCCGGAACCGGACCACATTATTCCGGTCGGGGAGCTGGTCGAGCGGTTCCGGGCAAAAATGCCGGAACGGTTGCGCGTGGAAATCAAGGCCGATGCACAGAACCTGGAAAGTACGAATCTGGGGCTTGATATTTCCAAGGCGAAAAAGGCGCTTGGCTATAAGCCACGATGGAACCTGGCGCGAACACTGGACGAAACACATGCCTGGTACGAACATTTTCTCGCTGATGCGAGCGGCATAGCGGACTTCAGCCGCGCTCAGGCGGATGAATATTTCAGGGCTTAAAGGCAAATGCGCGATGCACGTATCCTTCTGACCGGGCATACTGGGTTTATCGGTGCGGCCTTGTTCGCCCGACTCCAGAAAACCCATCAGCATATATATACGCTCTCAAGGCGCGAATTGCAGGACATTCCGGGTGAGAAAAAGGGTGAGCGGATTCGGGCAAAAATGGAGGCTATCAAACCGGATTTGATAATCCATGCGGCAACTTTCTTCTCGTCCCGCCATCCGCCTCTGCCGGATTCAATGGCCCCCATGTTGGAAGCCAATGTGTTTTTAGGTAATGCCCTGATGCAGGCTGCCGTCGAATGCGGGTGCTTGAAATTCCTCAATTTGGGCTCGTTCTGGGAGAAGTTGGCGAAAAACGATCCCAAATTCGCCACTCTGTATTCGTTGCAGAAACGCCATATCACCGAAACGTTGAAAATGTACGCGGCACGATCGGATCTGCACGTAATTAACCTGTTGCTGTGCGACACGTATGGTCCCAACGATCCCAGAGGAAAAATCCTAAGCGTTTTGCTGCAGAAGGCAAAGACCGGGGAAAATATTGCGCTTGGTTCAAAACAGCAGCTATTGTCGTTTGTGCATGTCGATGATGTGGTTGACGCTCTGATACTATGCCTTGAAGAAGTTATGCGCCCGGTCATTCCGGGCTATACCGAATACGGACTGCGTGCTGAAACATTGATGCCTATGAAAACCGTGGTAGAAGAGATAGAGGCCCTCGCGCAGAAACAGCTTAATGTAACGTGGCTTTCGGATGCGCCACAATATGATGCCCAAGAACTTTTTCGGAACATAAAGGTGCCGCCAGGCTGGAGGCAAAGAGTCGATTTCGCTGAAGGGCTTCAACAATTGTTGGATCGTTTTCCATCGTCATGACATCTTCCGTGCGCTTCCATTCCCATGTGGTTTTCCGTCATCCGATCCATAGAGACACGCGTGGCCATTTGGTTAAAACATTTATTGCATCTGAGATTGCATCAGTGCTTCCCGATTTCAGCGTTGGAGAGGTGTTCATCTCAACATCCCGCAAGGATGTATTGCGTGGGATGCATTTTCAGGGACCGTCTCACGGGCAACATAAAATAATTTCCTGTCTTGAGGGACGAGCTCTCGACGTCATCGTGGATCTTCGCAAAGAATCGCCGGGCTATGGCCAGATCCATGAGATCACTCTGAGCGCCGATGCCGGCGAATCCATTCTGGTCCCGGTTGGCTATGCGCATGGGTTTTTAGCGCTTGAAGACCCGACAATCCTTCAATATGTTGGTTCTTCCGAATACCATCCGCTCTGCGAGGGGGGGATACGCTGGGACAGTTTCGGGTTTGTCTGGCCAATAAAACGGCCTACCGTATCCGAGCGCGATCAAAGCCTGCCATCTTTTTCTGAGTTCAACACCCCGTTTTAGCTTGTGAACGCACAGTCATCAACTCTGCCTTCCTATCTTGTCTGTGGCATTCTTGCCCTTATAGGGCAGGTTTATTGGCTCCATACTGCGCAGGGGCATGGCTTTCCAGTTTTCGACGCTTTGCTATTGGCTGTCTCGGGGTTGGTTCTTTGGCGGGGCCAAGCCGTTCTTGCTCTTATAAATGCCCGCCAAGCTACGGCCGGGAACGCAGCGGTACTATTACTGATCGCGGGTATGCTCGTCTCGCTTGTCGGACAGGAAAAATTTCTTGCGTCGTTGCTTATCTGGCTCGTCTGCGTCACTTTGCAGGCTAAGATTTTTGAGTCCGTTATCGCCATCGTACACGGCCGGATGAAAGAAATATCGTGGTTTGCGCATCTTTTCATGGTTCTGGCGGCGCAAATAGTGGTGCTCTATTTTATTCAGGCGGATTCGTCTTTTTACTTTAACGACCGCTCGCATTACGGCACCACAATTACCCACGATTATTTCAGCCTTCTATCCATACAATGGTGGGTTGCTTTCTTCCTGCTGCCGGCCCTGGCACTGTGTTTTCTCCTGCAACGGATTTCTGAATCTCCGGCTCATCTCTATTCTTGCCTCGAGCGTGCGGAAGAACCGGATTACAGGCGATATCTGATGATCGCGCTGGTATTTCTGGCGACGATCCTTGCGTTGCTCACCGTCGAGATGATGCGGCCCCAATGGGGGGAGCTGGTTATGTTGGGCGACGATTCCAACTATTTATCCGAGGCCCGCGATATCACCTACCGATGGCGCTACATGCCTTCGCATCAGCCGCTCTATACTGCGACACTCGGCGTGCTCATCGCGGTATTTGGCGATTGGCCCCAGATTCCCCTGATTGTGAACTTTGTTTCCGTTATGGGCACTTTTGCGATGCTGTTTTATGCCGGTTGCGCGCTGACAAAAAATCGAGCCTTCGGTGTTCTTGCAGCATTGTTCTTTGTCGGCTCGAGGGGGACCTATTTATATGTATGGACGGCGTTGACCGAACCAATGAATGCCTTTTTGATCGCGGCGATGATCGCCGCCGCCCTTTATGTAATCCAGAAAAAGAGCCTGTTAGCCTACGCCCTGTTTGCGGCATCGGCCGCGGCCATCATGCTGTTTCGGTCGCAAAACGCGTTTTTTACACTGTTTCTCATTGCCGTAACCTTTTTGTACATCTGGCGCAATGATCGTCCCGCCATAGATCGGAACAAAGTGATCGGCTTTCTTGTGGTTTTCATTCTCCTACAAGCAATATGGATGCTCTATCAATTCCTGCTGACAAAGAAGGTGATACTCGGCGACAGCCGGACCGCCTATCTCTTCCTGGGTTATAATTCGCCTGGCGTCAGCCAGGGTCTTGACGCCAACGCTTGGGAGCCAAATTACCGCGCGTGGCACGCGCTGCATCCGCATGCAGGCGGATTGAGCATGATTTTGGCGGGGCTGCGCTATCGTTTTGATAATCCGGCAGAGACATTCTCATACCTCTTCTGGCGTGCGGCGGAACTTTACAATCTACGCATCGTCACGGTTTACGGGCTGGCTGAGGCGTTGAAGGAAAATGCACAGATCATAATGCTATACAGCCTGTTTTTTCTTTGCTTTATCCGCCGTTGGACCGCGCCGATCGTGACACTCATTGCGCTTATCCTATTTTATGCTCCCTACCTGCTGGTGTATTCAGAACATCGGTACCGCTACCCCGGCGATGTAATTCTTTATCTGGGGATCGCGCGATGCCTTTATGAAACAGTGATGCCCGCAAACTTGCCGTTGAAAACCGCGCTTCCGCAGAAAATGCCGTGGGCATGGACGCTTAATCGGTGGGTGCAGGTGGGCATCGCGGCAGGGTTGCTCTTGCTGGCGCTGCCTAATATTTCCGGGATCGAGCGAAAACTTCCTGGACGGGTTCCTACAGTGCAAGGCGCCCGTGAGATCATGGAGCCGGAAGCAGGGCGACCACAGTCCGTCGATGCGCTTCTCAATCAAGTGCCGTCTCGTTGGGCCGGCCAGACCATTTCCGCCCAGATCAAGTTTGACGGCTACAGGTTCCGCGTGGGCAACAGCGACAGCGCGCGTAAGTACGATATTCCGCAAGGCAATTTCAATACGGCCTTGTTCGAGTCCGAGAGCAACGAGGTTTTCCGGACAAAAGTCAACTTCCAGAAGTTCGCACTTGATACCGAGCGGCTATATTCTGGCCCTCCCTTACTGATCGGGCATGTTTACCAGGCCCATATACTGCTTTCCAGCGCACCCCTCCTTTATTCCGAAATGCTGCGGGATAATGGGCATGTTCTGGGCTATCTCCTGAGCATCGAGTGATCCCCATGCCTACATTTATGGCCCGACAAACACTCGGCACAGTCATGAAGATCTTGGGTTGCCTTACCGTGTGGATAATTTGGATACATGTGACTGGACAAAAAGTTTTCCCCTATTTCGATGAATTCTTGATACTCGCGATTGGCGCCTTTTTCCTAAGACCCCGATCTTTCCTGCGGCGATTGAAAGAGGCGGTGTCCCTGCATCCCAAACGCGTTGCGGTCGTACTTCTCATCGTTTCGCTGGGCAGTATCTGCGCGGGCGTGGAAAAATTTTATGCATCTTTCCTGATCTGGTTCATGGCCGTGCTGTTGCAGATGGGCGTATTTTCCTGTGTCGATTATGCCCCCGGAAAAGGAACGCGCGCATGGTTCCTGGCATTTATTCTGCAGGCGACGGCTTTGTATGTCCTCCTTGCGGGAACCCACTATTATTACGATATTTTTTCCCATTTCGGCACGCCCGTGGGTATCCAATATATTCAGCCTTTTTCGCCTGTCTGGATGACGGTTTTTTTTGTGGTTCCGGCCTTCGTTTTTTTCAAGGCCTTCCGGGAGGAAGGGTGGTTTGCCCCCGCTTTCTGGGATTCCGTTCTGGATACGGATGATAACGAATGGCGCGGCTTTTTCTATACGGGTCTGGCGGTGCTGATCACCATCGCAGCGTTGCTTAGCATCGAGATGATCCGGCCACATTTCGGCGAAATCGTCTATCTCGGGGATGATTCGAATTATATATCGGATTCCCGCCGAATGGCTTACGGCAAGCATCCGCCTTTTGGTGATCATTATCTACCGGATCATCAGCCGCTGTATACGACGCTCCTGGGAAGCTTGATCTTCATCTTTGGGGATCATCCGGAGATTCCCCTCATCGTCAATTTTTTAGCGGTGCTGGGGACGTTGTTGCTGATCGTTTATGCGGGCCAAGCATTGACCGGGCGTCTCTTTTACGGGCTTCTGGCCGGGCTGCTTTTCACGGCGTCTCGCGGCACTTATCTCTATGTCTGGACGCCGCTGACCGAGCCTCTCAGTGCGTTTTTCCTTGCCGGTTCGATTGCTGCCGCCCTTTATCTTCTGAAAACGAAAAACGCGCAATCCTTTGCCCTTTTCGGCTTGGCGGTATCCGCTCTGCTGCTGTTCCGGTTTCAGGGATTCTTTTTTGCCGTGTGGCTGGTGCTGCTGGTCATTGTTGCGCTTTGGAGGAGTAATTCCCTTCAGCAAAATTTTCGTGGTCTCGCTCTATGCGCTATTGCCTTTCTGATCCCTTATATTGCCTGGGTTTATTATCGGTATCGTCTTACCGGCATCATAGAAATTGCCGACAGCCGATCGGCGAAACTTTTTTTGGGCTATAACGCGCCGGGAAACCTCGATGGCTTAAACCCCGGGCTGTGGGAACCAAAATATTTACGATGGCTCGCCGATCATCCCGGTGCTTCGAGTCTGGATATGTACTGGGCGGGATTGAAATACCGTTTCGAGTATCCGCTGGAAACCGCGACTTATCTCTTCTGGAGAACGGTCGAGCTGTTCCATTTTCGGCAGCCATTGGTCAATGCGGGTTCCACTGGAAAACCCGAGATATCGTGGATCGAAAATTTGATGGGCGGGACGCAAACCATTCTTGTGTATGGTATGTTGGCGGCTACGTTCCGGCGCTCGCCAAGGAGCGGCCTGATCGCCGTGATTTCGCTGTTGGCGTTTTTCTTTTCCTATTTCGTGGTTTATTGCGAGCATCGTTATCGCTATCCGGGTGATGTTATCGCGTATCTTGGAGTGGTAAGCGGACTTTGCGTCGTGATGTCACAAAAGCGCCTGCCCATCAGCGCGCCGATCAGCTCACCTTATTTGGCCTGGTGGTGCGATTCGAAAAAGGGAATCGCCGGCGCCGTTTTTCTGCTCGGCATCGCGCTTGCGAATTGTGGTGCTGGCGATCGCTTGATTCCCGGCAAGATACCGTCCAATTTCGTCTATTCCGAGCCTCTCGCATTTTTGGGCGAAGCGCCTCTCAAACCCGAAGCGCTTAAAAAACTGCCCCTTGATAAATGGCCCGGACGCATAATCGACACCGTTTTGGTATTCGACGGTTATCGGTTCCGCCCCAGCAATGAAGATGGGGCCAGGGAACTTGGACTGCCGGAAGGAAATTTCTACACCGCTTCGCTCGACCCTAATCCCCTGCAATCGCATCAGCCGTCGGTCGAGAAAATTGCCCTCGATACCCGGCGTTTTTATGTGGGGCCGGAACTACGGATCGGGAAGCATTATCACGGCCTGATGCGGATTTCTTCCGTCAATGCCGCCAAAATGCTGGAGCTTAATCGTCATATACTTGGGTATCTTCTCACGGCCGAGTGCCTGGACAAATAACCTTAGCCGGCGGCCTCTGCCGCAAAATCCCCAAATCGTAGACGATTCTGTTCAAGTTGGGTTAGGCGACAGCTTTTTCGCGCCAGGCATCGCTGCGGATCTTCTTTTGGAGATCCAGAAATACATTCTTCATGTAATCCATCATTTCGGTCGTAATGCCCGGCCAGACGCCGATCCAGAACGCATTACGCATCATAATATCGGTGTTGGTCAGCTCACCGGCAACCCGGTATTCAACATTCTGGAAGGCGGGCTGCTTGGTCAGATTGCCGGCAAATAAAAGACGCGTGCCGATTTTTCGTTCCTCCAGATATTTGACGACTTCGATACGCGAAATACTGCGTTCGGGCCGTAGGACCAACAGGAAGCCAAACCAGCTGGGCTGCGATCCGGGGGTGGGTTCCGGCAGGATGAAATCCTCGTCAAAACCTTCTTTTACAAAGAACGCTTTGAGCGTCTCCCAATTGCGCACGCGCATTTCCTTGAATTCGGGAAGCTTTTTGAGCTGCGAAAGTCCGACAGCACCCTGCATGTCGGTGATCTTGAGATTATAGCCCAAATGGGAATAGGTGTATTTATGGTCATAGCCGCACGGCAATTCTCCCAGGCGCCAGCCGAACCGGTTCTCGCAGGTATTCTCCTTGCCTGGATCGCACCAGCAATCGCGCCCCCAATCGCGGAATGATTCAACAATGCGCGCGAGCAGCAGTTTGTTGATGAGCACGGCGCCACCTTCACCCATAGTGATGTGGTGGGCCGGATAGAAACTCAATGTTGCCGCGTCGCCGAAGGTGCCGACATTCTGTCCGTTCACTTGCGCACCCAACGCATCGCAACAGTCTTCGATTAGATAAAGGTCGTGCGTTTTAGCCAGTTTTGCCACGATGTCCACTTGATAGGGATTGCCTAAAGTATGGGCGATCATGATTCCCTTGGTGGCAGGAGCAATGGCTCTTTCCAGGGCGTCGACATTTACATTCCCGGTTTCAAGGCGCACATCTACAAACACCGGTACGCAGCGATTTTGCACAATCGGGGCCACAGTGGTCGGAAAGCCGCAGGCTACGGTAATGATTTCATCGCCGGGCTTTAACGCTTTGTGTTGCAATTTCGGTGAAGTTAAAGCGCTCAAGGCCAGCAGGTTCGCCGCTGAGCCGGAAACAGTGACCCGGCAGAATTTGTGCCCGGTCACCTTGGGCAACTCGTCTTCGAATTGTTTGGTAAAACGGCCCGACGTGAGCCACATGTCAAGACTTGCTTCCATGAGCATTTCTAGATCATCATCGCGCAGAACTTTTCCGCTGGGCGGGATATAGGATTCTCCCGGGACAAAACGGATTTGCGATCGACGCAAGTTATAGAGTCTGATCGCGTCGGCCTTGATTTGCGCTAAAAGTAGGGATTCGTCGATCATGGAATATTCATGGCTTTCGATGTGTGCTCGATCAGGAAAGGTGGTCGCTGCTTGACCTCGTTAAAAATGCGGATTACGTACGACCCGATGATACCAAGATATATGACGATGATGCCAAAAAATAGGGTAAGCAGGGTCATAAGCTGTGTAATGCCCTTTGGTAGCAGTCCGACGGCGACCTTGACCCCCAGAGCATGGAGGATCCAAACGGATATATTAAACAGCAAAATCAGTCCGGCGAAAGTCGTGATCGCAAATCCACTGAGGAGCATAAAGTTAATAGGGGCGGACGAGAATGAAAATAAGGCGTCGGCCGCGAAGCCAAACATTTGCGCGAACGAAAATTTCGTAACGCCACCCCCACGTTCATCGCGATTATAACCAAGGCCCGTTTGCCGGTGACCCACCCACGAACGCAAGCCGCGGTGGAATCGCAGCGTTTCCGGCAGCCGGTTCAGATCTTCAATCACACAACGGCGCATGAGGCAATATTCTCCGGCATCGCGAGGAATATGGATGTTGGATGTCGACGTCCATATTTTATAGAACCAGTGATACATTAAGCGTTTGAACCATCCTTCTCTCCGGGATTGCCTGACTCCATAAACCACGTCGTATCCTTCGCGCAGTTTGGTCAGGAACGCCGACAAATGCTCAGGGGGGTCCTGCTGGTCGCCGTCGAGCACCATGACGAGATCACCTTCTGCGAACTTCAGGCCGGCAGCGATCGCCCCTTGATAACCAAAATTGCGCGAAAGCTTTACGTAATGAACGGCGGAGTCTTCCGCGTTGAGTCGTCGCAATAAATCGATGGATGCGTCGCTGCTGCCATTTTCGACAAAAATAATCTCGTGGCTGGGCAACCCGCATTCCTGAACCGTTTTCTTGATCCTTCTATAAAGAGGCTCGATATTGTCGGCTTCATTATAGGCGGGCATGACAAAGGAAATATCCATGAGCTAGCCATAAGGTTCGGGATTGTCGGGTTCAATGCGATGTTTTGATAGAATATTTCTTTTTCCCGAGAACGATTACATCGGCAGGCTTTTTTTCGGCATTCTTCCAGACCGCCCACGGGGCCGTTCCGGAAATCCACAAGCTTTCAAGATATTCCTTATCGCGCAGCGTATCCATGGGATGCCAAAAACCCCCATGCAAGTAAGCTTTTAAATCGCCTTTTTGAGCGAGATATTCCATGGGCGCGCGCTCCCAAATGGTTCCGTCACCGTCGATAAAGTCCAGAACGCAAGGCTCCAAAACAAAAAATCCGCCATTGATAACGCTGTCGCCGGTATCGGGCTTTTCGATGATGGTGGAAACAGTCCGATCCTCCTCCACCTTCAACTGACCAAATCGTCCGGGCGGGCTGACAGCAGTGACGGTAGCGAGCTTTCCATGCGTGTGGTGGAACTCGATTAATTCAGTTAAATCGACATCGCTGAGGCCGTCCCCGTAAGTCATGCAGAAGGTGTCGTCGACATGTGGCTTTATGCGCTTCAGCCGACCGCCGGTCATGGATTTATCACCGGTATGAACGAGGGTGACATTCCAATCATCGGAATCATTTTTGTGGAAGATTATCTCTTGCGTTCGCGTATTGATAGTGACGTCGGAAGAACGAAAGCGATAATTGTAAAAATATTCCTGAATAACGTGACCTTTATAGCCCAAACAGATGACGAAATCGCGGATGCCATAGGAGGCGTAAAATTTCATGATATGCCAGAGCATCGGCGCTTCGCCGATGCGCACCATAGGCTTGGGCACGAGCTGAGTTTCTTCGCTCAGCCTGCTACCGAGGCCGCCGGCAAGAATCACGGCTTTCATGGAGTGCTCTCCGAATGTTGAGCTTAAGTCCATTATCACATTCGTGAGGCTTGCTGCAATCGTGTTTTCCTCGACCTCGAGGTGAGAATTGCTCCGCCTCTACACAATAAAGGATCGTCTATTCGAATCCTTCCGGCAGACGATAACGAAGGCCGAGACGGGTGGCAGGCCGCAGGGTGATAGGCTCGAAAAATTCGCCGAGCTTTTTGTCGGCATAGGGCGCCAGCGCGCCTTTGAATCGGCAGTTTGACGACCAGCGCGTTTCATTTTCCACATTAACGCGATTGCCATGCATGATGTTCTGGGTGAAAAGCAGAACTTCACCATAGGGTACATCGATAAAGGGCGCATCCTTGGCAATTGCCTGATAGATGTCTTCCGCCGAGCGGCCGCGGAAATCCTTGAGATTCGGCTGCACGCGCTCATCGACAGCGGCATCGCAGAAATACATCGCCTTGGTGCCGAAGCAATCGACATAAGGCACCCACAATACCACTTCGTAAGGCGAATCGCCGGACCACACGTCGGAATGAAGCGGCAAGAGCGAGCTTTCGTCGTGAGGCAGCTGGATGCTCAGATTGATGTTGCGCTGCATGGCCAGTTCGTTGCCGACCACTATCTCCAGCGCGCGTCTCCCAATGGCGAAATAGGCCGGGCGCAGCCATTTCTCCTTCTGCATCGCTTTCATAAGCGCGAGGCGCAGATCATTGAGCTTTTCAACGTTTACATGTTTGTGGATATGATTGAGAAATTCGCCCTTATCCTGCGGCGTTTTCTGTTGCAGCCAGCTGGCCGCCGTATCGGCAAGGAAATCGCGGATGCGGTCGAGTGCTTCGTGATCCTCCGCCGGCACCCGCACGATGCCCTTTTCGAGAAACCGTTGCGCCAGGACGCGCTCATTGGCGGCGAAGAAATCTTCGCCGTCTTCGACCGGGCGGACGTCCGGTTCCTGCTTACGCAACGGCTGGGTAGGCATGCCCCTGTTCCTTCAATAGGCTGCGCATGGTCTGCGCGATCTGCTCCGGCTGCAAACCATAGGTCTGCAGCAAATCGTCCTGGCTGCCATAATGGGCGGCAAATACGTCTGGAATGCCGAGGCGTTTGACCCGCACATCTAATTGACCGGCATCGGCGAGACATTCGACCACCGCGCTGCCGAGGCCGCCATTGAGCACATGCTCCTCGGCCGTGAGGATGAGTGAGGATTGCGCGGTATAATGCAGGATTGCCTCGGTATCGAGCGGTTTCAGGGTGTGCAGATGAAGCACGCGGCAGCCGATGCCTTCTTCTTCCAGCTTTTTTGCCGCCGCGAACGCGCGTTGCGTAATCACGCCGGTGGCGATGAGCAGAACCGGCTGCACGCCCTTTCGCCCAACGGCATCCTTCAGCAAAATCGCCTTGCCGATGGTGAAGCCTTTCTCGGGGCTGCTCACCACCGGATCGCCACCCTTGGCCACCCGGATATATAGGGGATCAGGCCAATCGAGTGTCGCCAGCATAAGGCGTTTCATTTCCTCAGCATCGCTTACGGCGACCACGGTCATATGCGGAAGCGCGCGCATGATCGCCATATCCTCGATCGCGAGATGCGTCGGACCCAGCGGCGCATAAACCAGCCCGCCGCCATTGCCAATAAGGCGCACCGGCAACCTGTGCAGGCACAGATCGAGCGTAACCTGTTCGTAGCAGCGCCGTGTAAGAAAGGTCGCAATCGTATTGACGAATGGGATATAGCCATCCATGGCGAGCCCAGCCGCCAGGCCGATGAGATTTTGCTCGCTAATCCCCTCCATATAATAACGGTCAGGGAATTCGGCTTTCATATCTTTGAGCAAGCCGGGGCTCAAATCAGAACCGACAAACACCACGCGCGGATCACGCTTGGCAAGCTCATAGACCATATCGATACAGACCTTACGCATGGATATTCGTATCCTCGTTCCTCAGGCTGCCTTTAATTCTTCTTCCATCCGATCAATCATATCGGGCTTGATGCCGGACTGATGATGCCATTTCGGATCGTTTTCGGCGAAGGAAAAGCCTTTGCCTTTAACCGTATGGCAGATAATTGCCGAAGGCTTGTCCGTGTTGAGCGGTAATTGGCGGAACGCTTTTTGCAGCGCTCCGACATCATGGCCGTCGACCTCCGCCACCTCGAAATTGAAGGCGCGCCATTTATCCATGATTGGCTCGAGATCCTGAATGTCGCGTGTTAAACCGGCCGATTGGATTTTGTTGTAATCGATAATAGCGGTGAGATTGGAAAGCTTGTGCTTGCCGATGCAAAGCGCGGCTTCCCAGACCGATCCTTCATTTGTCTCACCGTCACCCATGATGACGAAAACGCGGCTGTCGCGCTTTTGCATGCGTGCCGCCAGCGCCATGCCGAGGCCGATGGAAATACCGTGACCCAAAGCGCCGGTGGAAGCTTCCACGCCCGGCACCTTGCCATATTCCGGATGCCCGCCGAGAATGCCGTTCTTGCGGCAGAAGCGATCCAGCTCCTCAATCGGGAAAAAGCCCTTATCGGCCAGCAGCGCATAAAGCGCGATGCAACCATGCCCTTTGCTGAGAATGCAGCGGTCGCGCTGCGACCAACGTGGATTGGCCACATCATAACGCAGCACATTGTCGTAAAGCACACGTAGAATCTCGAACAGCGACAGCGCCGAGCCGATATGGCCTCGATTGTCGACCTTCACCATGCGCACCAGATGCCGGCGCAAGGCACGCGAACGCTCATCTAACGGCGGCGTATCGTAAGGCGAATGAAGGCCGGGAATCACAGGCATCGGGAATCCTTTATGGAATGCTGAAGATTTAACAGAATAAGCCATAAATGCGAAGATTTATTACAATAATCGGATATGCGATTCTCTTTCCTCAGCCGGCTTTCCGTGCAGGTTTACGTGATTCTAGATTTAGCCGCAGGCACTTCATCGGCTCCGGTACCTCAATATGCGCCATAGTCGCGGTGTCGAGCGTTCCGTACGCAGGCAGGAATTGCGCGCGGATGCCGGATTGCGCGGCACGTGACGGCAATACCTGCGCTTCATCCGCGCCGAGCGCGGTGGCTAGCGCTTTTGCTATGTCGTAATAGGACACATCATGGCGGCCTGAAAGCTGATAGATACCCGGTTGTTTGCGCCGGGCGAGATCGACGAGACCGTCAAGCACGCTGTCGATTGGCAACGGCGCGAAACGCAAATCTTCGAAAGCTTCTATCGTATTTCCTGCTTTGAGTTCCTGCATCCATTGAGCGAGAATCGGCAGCGTACCCCCGATCACTTTGGTGAGGCGCAGCACGGCACCGGAATAGGGACGC